>OGMF01000057.1_pt1 | contig 117634 bp, 130 predicted proteins | sample 1572921 | NCBI WGS metagenome assembly OGMF01 (sample SAMEA2581919, study PRJEB24529) | metagenome | biome: Human gut stool | place: China | collected 2011 | reverse complement strand
TGTTCACATTGATAAAAGGTTTAGTTTGGGTGATATTCCCAACGGACTGTTCCCGAATCATATACTCGAAGGTATCCATGACTTTCCATTATCTGCCGTTCTGTCTGAGAGAGGTCTAGGTCTGGCTCATCTAATAGTTTAACGAGATTTGATTTCTGGCATTCAACTCGATTTAGTGCTTTATCAGTAATTGAGTCAACCCATACGTAACTAGGAGCAGATTCATTACACCTAACAAATCCAAGTTGAGCATACAGATTTCCGCGAGTGTGAGCTACATCCGAAAATGATACTACGTTGTGAATTAGGTGATGCTTCAAATAATAACTAAATAACTTACTGGCTCCACCCACTACACAGGTATTTAATCTCGAACAGAATCTAGAAAGTTCCATGAATTCAACAGTTGAGCTTTTCTTGCCTATAGTAGATCTAATCTTATTGAATGTCATCACGCTTACAAGCTCATGAGTCTGCTTGTCTTTAAGCCCGAGGCGAATACTAGCGAACATGGCACCTTGACGATGATTAGCATTCAAGAATTCACGACACTCCGAATCGGTGAGCTCTACAACTTGAGTATTTCTGGCAAACACGCGAGCATCTGACTTGCCTAAAAGATTTTTTATCATCGACAATATGATATCACGCTTCCATGTCCACTCATATCCAAATACATGGAATAGGAATACACCATTGTTTCTACAATCAATAGATTTCTGCTGATGATACCTATAGTGTTTAGGAGCTCCGCTCCACGGATCCATTCGAGATGAATTATGCGTTACTGTAGGATTGCATTCAATTCCAACATGATAGTCAGGAAGATAAATATCTAATTCATTCGGATATATCATAGATCGATCGTGTTGTACAATCTTAATATCCGGAGCTATGCTTTTGATGTATAACACGATATCTCGCTCCATTGTAGATACATGATAACTTATGTATTGCTGAGCATTTGATTCCAGTACATGCGCACTTATCGTTGCAACATCCACCCCAGTATCTCGAGAAAGCTCTGTGAGTGTAGGTGAATCAATGTAATTGGTAACAATAAAATTAACTGGATCCGATACAAACTGTAAATAGATATTAAGTTTAGTAGGGTCAGTCATTCGTCGCTCGATAGATAACACCGAACTATTGTACCACTCAGTTCCGTATCGCTCTACATTAGTTGCCCGCGCCTTATTTCGAATTTCTTCAGACTTCATTGGGTTGTCTACACCTAGTTTATCAAGATTAGTTTGCTTAATCTTGTCCTTTATCTCTTCAGACTTAAAAGCGTTATCAACTCCATACCGCTGCAACATCGTCTTGACTACTTTGTGCTTAACTGCGTCAGATTGAGAAGGATGCTTAACTCCATACCGGACCAAAGAGGTGCTAACTGATTTAGCTCGCACATCAGGATCATTGATAGGAGCACCGTGGTATCGCATCTGCATTGTACGTTTCATTTTCTGTTTAACTGTATCTGATTTAGACGGAACTGCAACTCCGTATTTCTGCACATTGGTAGCTACTATTTTATCTCGCAAAACATCAGAACCTAAGCCAAACCCTCCGTACTTAGATTGCATCGTTACTGCAATCTGCTGATTAACCTGAACGCTACCTAAAGGAAACTCAGTCCCATATCGCTCCAGATTAGTTTGTTTAACTCGATTCAATATTTCACTGCTCTGTAGCGGATACTTAACTCCGTATCGATCAATCATTGTAGCTTCGTACTTTTCTCGATACTCGATAGATTGAGAAGGATGCTCAACACCGTACTTTGTTAAACACGTTTGCTTAGCTTTAGCCCGTGCATGATCCGAATTAACTGCAGTCGTAGAGCCGTATTTTTCAAGACACGTTGCCTTAGTAGCTACCTGCTTACATTCTTTAGAGCATGCCTGAGGTCCTATGTACATCTCTTTTATCACTACCGGCTTGCCGCAGACAGGGCACGGCCCATAATGAATATCATTGCAGTAAATCTGCCGGCTGGACGTAGTTTGAAACTCTTTACCGCAGTATGCACATTTCTTAGTGAAAACATGCACTGTACCGTTTTTACTAAATGTAGCATGCGCTTTTTTAGCTCGTTCTTTTGCAATTCCAGATTGTTTCACATATTCAGCCCGACACTTAGATGAACATGTTTTCTGAGTCCATGGAGTTTGCAGTTGAAATTCTTTACCGCAAATAACACAAACAGCAGTATGACAATTAGCACACACTGCTGTCTTTCGTTTAGCTTCAAATTGTGCGCCGCAGCGCACACAAGTACATATCATGATTTACCTCCCCACAGGTTCAAAATAGAATCATGCGAGTAATCTGCAGGTAGGGCTGCAGAAACGCTGGCCGGCGCTGTCCTCGCATATTCATTAACGATTCACTTATCCGAGATACGTATTAAGGTCGACAGAACTGGGGAGGGCGATAAGGTCGATATAGATATCGTTGATGACACCATTGACCGTGATCCATATTTTACCTATCACAGTATTAGCATTGACCTGATCCAATCCGTTTATATCTGCTGACATCTGGACACGATAGTCTTCAATCGCACCTACGTTCTTCATAGTGTCTAGAATCGGAGTTACACCAGCGTAGAACTTATTGTAAGCCTGACCGTTGTTGTAAGAGAATGTGATAGATAGACCGCATCTGTATGCTACATTCTCAATTGCGTTGACCAAATATCTAGTTGACAGATTAGCAAGTGCTTGATAAACTGCCGGAGGTACTTCGTAAAGCGTGGAGTTGCCCCAAATATTTGTACCTAGATCGGGAATGTTGGTTATTACGTTTACACCTACGCCCTCAAGCTTCTGCCATTCATCAAGCAGGTGTTTAGTTACAACATAATCCATCTTACCGATAGGCAGATTATGCTTGCGATTAGTAGGCAGTGCCCATTCGTACTGCATCGGCTGATTCAGAATTTGCGCACGCTGGATCATAAGTGCAAGGAATGCCGGAGATGCCGTTGTCGGTTTGTTTATTCCAGCATATGGATATTTTCCCCAAGGTGCGAAAAGTGCAGAGTGTGTCTGATACAGCGAGCCGTTTACATCAGTTGCAGCTGTGTTAGGAGTGTATCGAGCAAGCATCTGTGCATAACCCGCTGATGCAGTGTCAGCGCTATCATTGTAAACAAATTTACGCAAACAGCTTCGAGGGATGTCGATAATCGATGTTGCACATCTGCTATGATAAGCAACGTCCATCAATTTGATGTGCATAGGAGAAATATCTTGCATCTTAGCATTATGATCATTGCGAGGATAACCGTTGAATTCAGAATAATTCTGATCATCCCAGCCAGGGCTAATTATTCTGTTGGGGTTGTATGTGAGCTTATCTTTAAGTAAGTCATATACTCCCTTGATACCGCTTGTTGTACCTGCTGAATCGAATCCAACAGCTGCTGTATACAACCACTGCATGTTAGCGATGCATGTGAGCGTGGCAGTGTCAAACGCGTAAGTGGATTCCTCACCTGCATCTTGAGTAGGAGTGAGCGCTGCCTTGAGCTGTGCGACGTAATCGGGAGAGCTTTCGGATACTGTATAACCAACCGCAGCATAACGAGATGATGCATTAGCAATTGCGCTGCTGGCTGCCGCATTATCATTAGTATATGCTTTGTAGTCGGTACCGCCTGCAAGACGAACACTGGGAACTATATCGTCATGATTAGTTCCATACATCATCTGCGAAGCTGAATCGTATACATCACCCTCAACAGAGATGTCCACAAATGCAGAGTCAATCTCAGAATAGTGTGAAATGTTATCAGTTGCGTTCGCAGTTTCGAACACAAATGATAGATTTTCTACTGCAGACTTCATACCACTTACGTCTACAACGTACGTGATAAGATTCCAGTAGTACTTAGTCATTGCGATGCCGTCATTCAGAACCGTACGATAATTCATCTTCTTAAGACAACATTGAAGCTTATTTCCGAATGTTCCTGGATACTTTGCAGTCAGGGTAACTACACCAGTAGAGGCGGCCATCGGCTCGGTAGCAGGTTTTACGCCAGGCGTCTGGCCGTCATTCTCTGTGTACTCAACCGATCCGTCATAAACGGTTGACTCCGGTTCACCAGAACCATTGAAGGCTGCGTGTGCACGAAGTCCATTGGAAAGTCTACACGCTAATATATCGTAACCAGCGGACAATAGCGTCATTGCCTGTGCGTATGAATAATCGTTGTACATACGATATCCAGCAGTCGGCCCGCGGAACGTGCTGACAAATCGCTCAACACCTGTCTGTGTTGCCGGAAATGCCAACCACTTAACATCTTCAAGCGCTGTATCTATACTATTGTCAGGGCCTGGATCGGAGAAACCTGGGCCCCAGCAAGCGGTGATCGGCAGCGCCACTGTTGCAAACGAATTACTACCCACATTATAAGTATAATTCGCGCTAATCTCGTTTATGACTATTTGAGCCATTATAAATCCTCCTAGGTTGATTTTACAAATTACTGTATTTTAGTCCACATAAAATGGTCTATCGATTCTATACAAGGTTTAGTTTATTGCGGGAATATCTACCTGATGTATGATTCGAGTTAACTTCTGCGGGGTGTATAGTAGCTGCACGCAACCTACACACCTTAATGCCAGTATTGCTTGATATAATTTACCAGATTCCAGATATTCACGAGTAGCTGAGGATGTTTCAACCGCAGAGTCCGCGTCCAGCTCAATACCAAACCGAATGCGTCGATTTGATTCATACGGTAGATCAATGTGCAAAAAATACATTGTGATGTATTTATGCATCAACTCCTTGACGAGCTCATCCAAATCAACTACATTAGTACTCAATACTGTCATGTGATATCCGAGCTTAACTGGGATTGCCTTTTCATAATAAATCAAGTTAGTCTTCGGATCTATTACAGTCGACACGCCTTGATGCATTCGAACAAAATTAGTTCGACCTGTATCAATTGGTGCATTGGGATCTCGAGAAATCGCTACAATAGGAAATGATATCTCGTCTTCCTTCAGTTGTGCAGCAAGATTGACAATGTCTTCGGGAGCTACAACCTTAACTACACTGTTGTTGTAATCATCTGTAAAAGACTCTTGCAAATCTTTACATATTGCGTTATCGTATAAATAAAGCATCACATCTTCTCCTTGGTCTTATAGGGGTCTCCCCGATAATCGACATTCTGTTTTATGAACCGACTTGAGGTGCTGTTTTCCATCCGCACTTCTTTTTCAGTTTTGCCGACAACTTGCTTATCATAAACAGGAACTACCTGACATATGATGTGATCTGCCGCTTGAATATTATAAGTTAACTCTGTAACTCTAAATATCCTGTCTGGGAGTTCTGTATATTGGCCGCTGATTCGAAATATACTGTCTCGCTGTAAATGCGGAAGATTGAAGCTGCAGTGGATCAAAAAGGGCAGATTGTTATCGTTTTCTACTACCCACCCATATCGACGAAGTGTCTTAACCTTAGGGTTGCTATCAAAGAATATATGAGTTTCTATGTATTCTGAGTAACTGTCAACTACGGATTCTCCGTGTAAATTACTCCCGGCCATGTTAGGATACTGATACACAGCCGAAATACCTTGAAGCTTCAATGCTTCGTCATATCTATCTCGGATAAGTTTAACATCTGGGCCTATAAGGTTGTTCATGGATCAGCCTCCTGCATTTTCGTTCAATATCTGATCAATGTCAGCTACAAAGTCCAACCAATCCCATCGATAGTTTGCTGCTTGACTCACCAACGAAACATTGAATGCTGATCCGACTGTAACTGCATCTGTAAATTCTTTCTTGTATGCAGTTGCTTCATTATCTAACCAATCAGGATGCTGCTCAATCTTGAATACTACTACATATGTAGTCGCGGTGTGCGTGTTTGGATCAATTACGGTAAGTAGTCGAAGTTTATCAAACTGCATCGCTTTGAGTGTCATCAAAAACTGCAGCTGATCACCGGAAAGATGTGCTTTCTGATCATAGGTTACGTCGAATCCGTATCGACGTAGTTCTCTGAGCACCGTTTTCGTAGAAAGCATTGGTCCTACGTCAGACACTAATTCACCTACTGCATCAACAATGTAAGCAAACAACGTACCATACATATCATGAATAACCGATATTTTAGTACCTCGGATAGAGTCATTCTGAACATAATCCGATACGTTGATATGTAGGTGTTCGCTGTTGTTAGATAAACACTGCACCGCTTGATGCCAATCTGAAATATTATATCTCAACGGAATTGTGTTCATTTTGAGCCTCCTTAGCTGAAACATAATTTTTAAGTTCTAGCTGGAACGGAACCAGCATCTGCGTATTCACGTCGGGATAACATGAAAAGAATGCTGCTACCATATCAATCTTTAGCTTGTAGTACAACATCTTAAGTTCGCTCTGATGTAATTCCGGATGCCGTTCTGCAAATATGAAGTATCTAGTGATTACACTAGAAAACGATTTATACACAGTAGGTGTGATATCGGAGAGATCTGCAGCAACCAGTGTCCGGTAATTAGTGGAATTGTAGTCCTTGAGATCCGAGAAGAATAGTTTTACTAAATCTGCATTAGACATTCATCTCATCCTCCTCTTGAGCAAGATTAAGCTTCCAGCTCATCGCATCAGCACTAGTTACTGGCAGTGTCTCGGAAAGAATCTCTGTGATAGGAGCCCTGTAGCTGTCAGCGTCTGCAACACCAAGTTCTTTGAGCAGCCCTACGATTGAAGTAGCTTGCCCGATTGCTGCGTCACGTTTTTCTGCTTCTACAGTAGCTTGAGGAGTTACTATTGGTAGCATATGTAAATCATACATATCAACAAGCCCAGACATTCCTCGTACAACAAAATATGTATTGATCGCTTTTCGCCAACCTGCCATGTAAGCAGCTTCTAATCTGCTCAACATATTAGCATACAGTGAAGATCGTTGAGAAAGTACCGAACCTGCACCGCCTAAGCCCTCGTTAGACGAATAGTTCATGGCCTCTTTAGGAATGCCCATGACGGATAGCTTCTTGTTTTGGTAGTACTCCAGCAGCTTAGAATCAGCGTCGCTTGCAGTAGCCATATCTAAATCTACCACAGAAATGGGATCGGCTCCGTTTATTTTCGGAAGATATATTAGGTTGTTAGGGCTCTGAGGATTTACAAAACTTTGAGCGTCCCCAGAGGCCGTGTTTATTGCAAGCTGCTGCTCAATCGCATTCTTTATCATAGTTAGAGACTGCATAATCTCTGTCTCTTCTGAACCAGCGTCAACGCAGATAAATTTGATAACGCGAGATAACGACGACAACACAGTTGCATCTTCTAGCAAGCTGAGAGTCTGCGTAGGTTGGACCGCTTTTTCCAAAAGCGGACGCGCAAATTGAATATCGTATTCAACTTTATCTCCATTTTTAGTAAGCGAAGATACTGTAAAATCTCCTAGCAATCCGCCAAGAGCAAAATGAATACACGAAGATTCGGGCATTACAATTGATAATGCCGCATCATCGTCGCGTGTCAGAAACCCCTTAGGTTTTCCGTGCTGCCACACATGCAAGAGTGTCTTTGGATCCAACTTGTACATAGGGTATATGTCAAAATCTTCCTCAGGAACAGTGTTATTATCAAGCGCAACTCCGTTCCGCGAAGAAAGTGTTGATACATCACGATAGTAGTGTGAAGTCGGAATGTACAAGTTACCTAATGTAGCAAGCTCTCTTATGTGATCTCTTGCAACAGAATGAACATCCCATCGCTTGAATAACTCATTGACGATATCCGCCGCTTGCGATTTATTTTTGTCAATAGGGCTTGCCCATATAACTTGACCTTTAGTATTAACTAGAGTAGCATCTGTAGCATAATAATCAAGTGCTGTAGCTATCTGAGAATCCCTTGCAAGAGCTTCCATAGTGTCTATCATAGACTCTATAGTAGCCCAGCAAGAGTCATTTCGCATATCAGATATACGATAAAATGTACCCGCTACAACCTGTCGTATGTATGACCCGATTGTTTGATTTTCCGGAACTAATCTGCGCCACCAGCGGCGAGTTTCTCTGCTCATACTAATCCTCCTTGTTGAAGCTGAAGGTCTTCGTCTATTTCATATCTGCTAAAAAATTCTGTTTCGGTAAATACCGGGATGTGATTGTACTTTGCATCACGAATAACCTGACCGTTGAACTCTTCTAGTATATCGCCCGTGATTAAACATCCAACATCAGCAGAGTCAACAACAACATCTGCACCATAACTCCGTAATATTGCTTTCATCTCGGAATGCGACCCATGCCGAAATGTGCCAGTGATGCCAATTTTGCTTCCTCGGAATATTTGAGGGCCATCAAATTTAACATTCACTATCTGAATTGCAACATTAGGATGATGAAACATACTGTCTATTACGTCTAGTAGTAACGAATGTTCAGCTAACGGCATCAACGCGTGTTTAGAGTTCAACGACAATCCAATGCCTACGTCTGCAGTATCGATATGTCGAATATAGTACTGAATTGACTGGATAGTATTGTTACATCTGCTACACAGCTCTTCAATTGCTCGGTCAGCTCGAACAATGGTAAGAGGCACTGCAGCTCGTATGAGTTGATAAGGAGTAGCTGATATCTTCTGATTCACATATTCCGGAAGCTTCAATACATCAGTGAACTTTAACTCATGTACGCCTTTAAACGCTTCAATGTATCGATTCCTTGACAGAACCGGCAATCCCAGCACCGATAAGAAATGCTGAGTATGTTGATAAAAATTAGATGGGCAGTATGGATTAGAGCACGGAGTCATTTCAGCAATTACGCTTATTACGGATCCACACACAGGGCACTCAACTCGTGCAGACCTAGGCTCTCTGACCTTATCGGTCGCTGGATATATCTTGACCAAATCCATCGAATCATGAACGACGACTGAGTTTGGTTGGACATTGTAATTTACTATGTTAATGTAATCTACACTGAGTCGATCTCCTGAGGTGAACGATATTACGCCGTTGAGATATCCGGCGTCGTCAAATTGCTTTGATACTGACGCCACAGTATGCTGTTGAAGCTCGAATGACACATACGTCCATTTCCATTGATGCATAACTAGCAATCCGGCTATCACAAAATCAACGGAAGCAATCATCTTAGCCCACTGATTATCCGTCAATGTCGCAGGAATAACATAGTTAGGGAGTATTTCAAACCCCGTAGACTGTAGCCATTTCTGCGAAGATAGCCCGCCAGTAAACTTCATAGAATTGCTTTCAACCGAAGCAGCATAGAATGTAAATTCGCAGGGGTTCTCTAGCAAATCGACTGAAATGTCTTCAATTATATCATCCGGTATCTTTCCGCTCTTAGTAGACAGTATTCCACTGCGGGTAAATATTCCGGATATCCATGTAGTCCCTTGGACGATCGGTATTGTTCTCGGCACTATCCCTGCGAGGAGTACTTCATTCAGCAGCTCCTCAGGTAGTTCAACCCCGCTGGGATCTAACCCCATCAGTAACTTCTGTATGTTGCCTTTTTCGTCATACTGCAACGTGATATTCAATCCTACCGGAACTGTTATGACGAAATCACCCGGTGCAAGAAAGTTTCTTACATTCATTGTTTATTTCTCCTTTACTTTGAAATACGGTCTATTTCACCTTCGTATACATAAAAGGTGAAAGTGACATCGGATTAGTTGTCTTTGATTTGTTCACAGCTGCAATTATGCTTGCAACTGTTTTTGCGTGCACCGTAACTCCAGGATTCTGCTGCACTGCATTCCACACCGCACCTGCAAGTGAATCACTGCAGTCTTTGCTGGAGCTCGCAGTGTGATCTACGCGTCCGGTCATTGCATCCCGCTGAAGATGAATAAGCTCGTTTTCAAGCAGCTCCACATGCAGCAAGTCAATTCGCTGTTCGGTCAATACAGACCGTAGAGCAAGATATCCGTCAGGAGTTCTATCAAGTGATATTTTAGATTCCTTGAACCCTTTCGATGCAAGCAGCTGGCCTAGATATTCACTCTGGAACTGATCTCGGCTGATTCCTGCAATATTGAATCCTTGCCGACGAAGCCACACTATAAATGACATCACCTTATCATAAGCAATGTTAGATCCTCTTGGAGCTTGCAGAGCTACGCTGAAGATATGAATAAGATTCGGTAACGCAGTTACCTTACCGTCTGCATTTGTAATGTCCTTAACACCGGATACGCAAACCATCGAAATACCAGTCCGGTCTGTATTAAGGGATAAGTCAAGATGAATAAAATTAGGAGCGCTTTTGAGCCTAGGATCTATTTCATTCAGGTGGAAGAATTCTTCGATGGTCAAGTTGTCATTAGTTCCTACAGTTATGATATCTGAATAGAACGGATTCCGTCTGTCTCCGATACATCTATCAATTTGATCTTGTGTGATAAACGAAAGCTGACCCGGAACAGTAACTCCTGCTATGTCTCGCAACGCAATATCTATATCTGCTAAGAATCGCTTCTTGTTGTCTTCGGGGACTTCGAGTATCCCGTATCCCTGCGCCCTGAGGTCTGCTATGGCCTGTTCATTGTCATCATTGTCCGGAATAACAAAACTACGAGTATGCTTACCGCCGAGAGCTACCTTGAACTTCTTATCCGACGAATACTTAGAAGCTGGCCATACTTCCCACTGAGGTTTATCAAACACATACATGTGCTCGTTACCTACAGCTTTCTGAGTCTGAACATATTCTTCCATGAAATCGGAATCACTGTTCTTCGAACTTATGACATATAACTTACCAAACACTTCGCCATTTTTGACAAACGTACCAGTTACACGAGCGACAAGTGTATCGTACTTTGCCTTCATGCGCTCTTTGGCCTTATTTACATCTTTGATACCTGCTATCGCAAAATTACATTCGTCGAAGACAACTGCAAAGCAGGCCATTCCGAGTGCGTGTGATGCTTCCGAACCATAACTTATCTTTATCAGACCGCCTTCTGGCACATACGCAGGATACTCCTCACTCTTAGACATATGTCCGTGTGACATGAACCACTCCGAAGTAGCTAATGTTGAATTGAACTCTCGATATGCTACCCCCTTTGCAAGCGTTTGAGTGATGTTGAAGAAAAATATTTGAATTGTTGTAACAGCTTTCAAACTGAAGTACTCTTGAGGATTTCGTAAACACATCAGCTTATATAGATTGTAAGCACAATCTGAAACCGCAGTACTGGTCTTTCCTGTTCGAGTTGCTCCGGTGAAAACAATTTCATAATACTGATTACCTGTTCGCTCTAATTCTTCCATCACTTCCATCCAAGCTGGATAGATAGATTGCCCATTGTTATTGGATGCACCTAAGTACTGAGGGTCTGTGAGAAAACGTCGTTTGCTGACCGGAATTTCTTTATAATCGGATAACCAAATATCATTGTATGTTCGAGACTCTCCAGTTTCGGCAAGCTCAACAAGAATCTGCTTCAGTATCTGTTGTTCATCCTTTGACACTGAGCTGAATATGTCTTTAATTCGAGTTACAAGATCTTCATTCATTCTCGTTAACTCCAAGCTCGGCTAAAAGTAGTTGAGCTGCGCTTCGCACTTTATCACGCGTAGGTCGATCATAGATCTCATCAGGTTCAATCTCTTCCGGCATCATGTCGACTTGATCAACAATAGTCAAATACGGCTCAAGAATTTTATGACTGTTAATCATATTAGTTTGAAGCCGTTCTTGTAATGTAAGTAAAGTGGCCATAGCCATAGGCCCAGGCGTACTATCTATATTTTCCAGTGTCCGATCAATCGAAGCGTACAACGCATCCTCGATCTTGTCCATCATGTCAATGTAACGAATGATGCGAGCTATCTGATGAATAATGCGCTGCGTTGTGATTTGTTTTATTGTGGCTGGAACTAACTCAGGTTCCGAACATGCTAATAAGGACGTACGCATTTTCGCTACGCCCTCATGTTGTTTCGCTGATAGTGGATCTGTGGTAGTTATAATTGTAGATCCCTCAACGGTTTTGAGGTCTTGCATCTAATTCACCTCCGAGGCGAATTAGTTGAATTCAATTCGACTGCGATAACACCTAAATTGATAAGTGCTTCCTTTGCAACAGAATCGGTCTTAGCCGACGGACCTAACAGATCTATCGCGCACTTAACATGATCCAGTGCCTTAGAAAGATTTGAAGGTCCTTTGCGTTCAGTGCTATTCTTAGTTATTTTCATACTAACACCTCTTTCGGGTAATCTATCTTAACATATACTTCTTCAACGTCATTGACCGCCTTGCTGAACGTATCAATTGCGCTGAGTATTCTATTATCATCTTTGCGATCGACTACCTGACGGACAAGCATTCGGAGAGTTCGAATATTGTTTCGTAGCAGCTCCAGATCAGGGAATAACCTGTAGGTCTCTACCTCAACCTCTACTAATGCAGCTACAATGTCAAAATCCCAGATGTAATCGCTTAAGACTGAATACATACGTGTATAAGCAATTTTGAGCTTATTTGTTTCTGTTAAAAGTTTTCTATGCTCACCGTTCATGGTCAACCTCGCTGCGTAAATACTATTGCGTTATGCGATCGAGCTAGACGATTAAACTCCACGATGCTATTTGGCATTGAATCTATTACTGACTCCATTACACTATTTAGATTAACATCGTCCTTGTAATATATCCAGAGTTCATTACCTTGGACCTTTGTCGACCTGACTCCGGCAGTAGCATCAAATGCATTCAATGCGGCTGCTGCAGATGCACTTATACTTTCAAATGTATCAGGAATTTGAGTCGATGATTCGACTTCGGACTCAGGTTCGACGGGCTCTGTTGAAGTTTTGTCGTCAACAGTAGGTTCTGGTTTGGGTTCTGGTTCGGGTTCGGGTTCTGGTTCTGGTTCTGACTCGTCTACGTCATCGCCAAACATCGACGCTAAACTTCGAGAATCGTCTCGGATAGAAAACGAAGATCTACTAGATTTGGGCTGCGAAGCTACTTGATCAGCTGATTTGGAATCGAGCTTATCCGCAGCGTGTTTTGCTCTAGATTCTGCAGGCTTGATAGGTGCTGCTTCTTCTTTTGGTTTAAGATATTCTTCATCCAGATACCCAACTAGCTGTGTAACTAATTCTGTGTTTATTGGATTATTAGCTGCAGCTAGTATTGCTAACTTGCGAGAAGATCCAGAATAAACAAATGACGATAGGACTATATCTTCAAATTTCACTGATTACTCCTCCTCTCTTTCATTGCCCATATAATAGTAGGGCTTACTGGGATTATCATTTTGGATCACATACGAAAAATAAATGTGTGTTGTCCAGTCCGAAACTGGATCAACTAGTTTAGCTTGATACTGATGCGTCCCTGTAGACAGATTAAGCTCGTCCTTTGGAATTTTAAACCATGATTCGTGTCCGCAGCGCTGCCAGACCATAGACTTTCCGAATGCATCTACTACCTCATATATCTCAAGATGTGTCAAATGCTCAGGAATTCGTATCCATAGGACGGACTCCACATCTTGAAGATTGAATACCGTTGTTACTGTTCCGGTTAGGTAGGCGTTAACACTAAATACTGGAGTAATCATGGTTCTAGTAAATTTTTAATTTCGTAAAACACAAATTGTTTAGTCGAATCGGCTGCGCAGACATTTGGCACAACTACTACATTTTTAGCTTCCAAGGCAGCGATTGTATCGTGATACAGCTCACCGGTGTAAACATGATAAAGCTCACCTGCGGCTGCTGCCTGTCGTGTGGATTCAAGTACCGCCGCTTTCTGTATATCAATCACACTCATTTAGGTGTACCTCCATTTGGATTCACACATATAAAAGGTTCTAGTTAATAATCGTGATCAGGTCGAAGAAATCTATCTTTGTAGTCTGCTATCTGATCTTTGATTTCTCTTAAAGTATCTCCCCTGAAATAGACTTCCGGCGACGAATCCGCACGCGGATCATCGGGAAGAGCGTCGATATATACCGCATATTTATCTTCATACTCGGGATTTCCGTTATCGCGGTAGTAAGTTATCAAAGGACGGACCCATTCTGGAAAAGTCATCAGTTTAGATTTGGATCCACGATATTGAATATTCGTTTCCGTTGACAGCGAATCATAATGATCTTTCAGATCTTTACGGATCATATAGACCCAATCATAGATTTTCTGCTTACTTTTCTTAACGATATTCACTAAATTAGCTTCAGAACTGAGACGGGGATTCCACTTAATTACAATTCTATGGCTTATTTTCTCTCCGGTTACATAAAAAGGGGTGTCCCAATCGCGTTGCGGACCCTCAGTACCACGAAGCACCTTAACCCATACATATATCTCATGTGTATACTTGTCAGTACGGTCATTACCGTCAAATCCGGGAACCACATCAAGATACGGCTTACATTGAGCATCTAACTTACTTATGTATTCTACGAGATCTCGGCATATTTCATCGATCCAGTCATCTAGAGTATCTACATCATCAACAGATGCGCTGGAGTTCACTTTCACAAATCTGACTACAACCTGATTTCGAGAGTCCCAACTGTCATAGATAACACCATCTACTATACATACCATATGATTAGTTCTTCCACGGAACTGCGCGCCGCTTGAATCGCCCGATAGAAGTAAAAACGTGCCGATAGGATGTTCATCCGCAAAAACTTCGACTGTAGGCCGCTCTCCTGCCTGTATCGTAGTCCATGAATCAGTGGTTGTAATATTTCGACGACTTAAGAATTGATCAACAACGCGCAGATTATTGAATGCAATTCCTCCAATATCACGCTTTATTCTATTCAGCTCTCTAGATACTTCATCATAATCTGTACGGAACGCAACAGAAAGCGACCGCTTAACACAGTCGCCTACACTCAAATCTCGTGTATTTGCATTGTAACGCTTAAGAATGGCTGAAAGTATTTTCATATTAACCTCGTAAACTGTTATTCAACTTAATACAAGGTTCTGTCACTTAGGCAAATTAAACAACTTCTTCGGTCTCTTCTGCTTGTTTTCGTCATACTTGTAATCATGATTTATTAAATACTGAATATTCAGCATGTTGACTACAACACGTGCAGAAGACGATTCCTGAACTTCTTCAAGAGTAAATCCCAAATCGGCAAGCTCTTGCTCCAATATAGCCAGATTGTATTCGTCTGCCGTTTCAATAAAGCTGAGATTAGACTTTGGTGAAACTGTTCGAGCTCGTTTTGATACAGAAATAACTCCAAAATTACGAGACATTATCTTCGCGTATCCCGATATTAGACGATGGCTCACACTATCAGCACTGTAACAAGGCAATTTGCTCAATCCTTCTAACGAGGTGTATCCATAAAGATGTGTTTTCACGTGCGGATTAGACGATGCCGCTATTATGTTTGCACAGTTGCGCAGATAAATGTTTTTGAGATATACCGGAGCATCATTTGCAGGGCTTAGCCCAATATAATCGAGATGCTCGCCTTTCTCATCCTTCCATTCAAGCATGTTCTTCAGTGCGTCGAATGACTCACCGAAGTGGAAAACAGGCATCAGCTTATGGGGGCTCTTAACTCGCTCACGCATGTACAGATAATTCTCCCAAGACTTGCGAGCGGATTCTGCATAATCCTCAGGAGTCTTTGGTTTGCCGAACTGACCGGGAATTGTATCCAGCTGTGCAAACACATCGATATCATCATCTATGCTGTTGAGATATGCGATGTACTCATCAACCGTACATTTCGCTCTACCTGTATGAACACTGAATGCACCGCTATCTATGAATAGCCATCGACAGAATCCCTGACGCCTCCATTCGATGGTCTGTTTTATGGCACTCCGATCTAACTGCGATACTAGAATGTCCAGCGGCTCAAACTTGGGATTAGCTGCTAACATATCATGTATTGTATTAGTAAGAGAGCCTGAAAATACATATTTCTCCATTACTACCTCCTTATCATTTCTAAATCATTTGCGTACCTGCAATCAAATATGAACTTAGCGATTGCGGTGTGAGCTGATACCCGTCCAGATTGGATATCAGTTATTGCATTTATGCAGAATCTTCGAACTGCGCCATCATAAGCTGCTGCAATGCACTTCAACGCAAACATTGAGTCGAGTGGTGAATTATCCGCGTAATGTGTTAGTTTCCACACAACTGCCGACAGAGATTCCTTTGCTGTGATCAGTGTCGGTATTCGGATAAGATACGCTAGCTGATCATTTGTTAGATTCAACAACTTGGTCACGTCTGTGAAGCCTCTACAGGCTTTAAACACAGCTGAATCTAATATTGATTGAAGCTTCGTGGCTGGCGCCGATATTCGAGCGTAATCCAGCAGATCGCGCTCTGTAGGCTGCGACATCCATACTGTAACACATCGTGACGGAATAGTGTCTGGAAGCAGCGTTATGTTTCGTGCAGTTACAACTACATGCACATTTTTTCGAGGCTCTTCCAGAAATTTGAGCAGTGTATATGACGCTGCAGATACACCTGTATCCAGGTTTTCAATGCAGATTACTATTGGCGTTGTTATCTCCGAGCACAGCTCCGAAATTTCTCGTATACTTGCTACAGTGGGCTCAACAAACGCAAAATCGGCAATGCCTGATTTGATTGCAAACTGACGAGCTAAGTAACTCTTTCCACAGCCTTCCGGTCCTACTATAAGTATGCTGGGTGCCTGCCTATCGGCAAGTTTAGCTATAATGTCAAGTGAAATAGATTGACAATCAAAATTCATGCGACACCTCCAAGTTAGGAATAGGATTGAATTGCATCAAGCTGATGAGATATATTATTCGAGATCGAAGGTCGGTCGTCTCAGATCGACTCTTCAATAACTCTGAATAAGTATTGCAGAACATGCTGTAGATATCATGCGTATTCCAGCGCTTAGCAAATTCAGCAATATCAGAATTCGACCGAGGCGAATACATCAACTTGTCCAACTCCACGAATGTTCCAAGCATTGCGTACAAAAATCCATTCAAATCATCATATTCGTCTAATAGCTTAACTATGTACTCAAAGTTCCTGGACGCGATGCCTCTTCGGAGCATCTTTTCGTTAGACTGAACCGCATCGCCTAGAGCATCTCTAAGTTCCGCATCACTGAGCTGAAACACTTTAGCACATTTTGCTGCTTCAAGCGTGCTGCATATCAGCTTAGCTTGCCCATATGATGACGACATAGACACTATTATTTCTTGAACATGCTGAGGAACAGATGGACATCGTCCGGAAAGATAACTCAACTGAATATCAGGAGCAACGTTATCAATAGCTACTGTATTGTCAGGAAAGAATCGGTCGAGCTTGGTTGCGTGCTTGGGTTGCTCGTATATGCATACAAGCGTACCTATTATATTACACTGCAATAACTTCGTTGCGTACGCCTGATCAACCTTAGAGATGAAGCTGTCGTCATACCTGCATACATACACCGCAGGTTTCAACGGAAACAGCCGCTTGTGGGACATCAGCGTGTATACTGAATCTACTGTATCAACTAAGAGGATTTCTCCGTAATGCTCTGCAAGGATACGAATGTACTCGTCTTTTATACCGTATTCGGAACCTACAAAGAAATACAGCTTCCTCGGTTTATTAGTAAGTATTTCGACACCTGCCACTTGAATGGATATCATGCAATCATCTCCTTGAATATGTTAAATGGTATGAAATATATCTCCTTGTCAGGATGCTGGTACACGAAATGGCTATCCAGAGTTGAGTCGATCTGTATTGACCGGACCCGTAGGCACTTATCCGGAATGGTGTATACATCTCCCTCATAATCCAAGATAGTGTTGGTCATGCACCACGTCATATCTAACGACTGAGTGCCGTTATCTACAAACAAAACCGGTCGCTTAAATTGCGAAGCTGATTCGTCGACTATCTTGTGCCATACGGACCAGTAGAACAGCACAGGAGTTACACTCAGATGAGTTTTACATTCACCTAACCAGCTGTCGGATGATACGTCGCCTGGATAAAATGCACGTGCCCCGCTACCTGAAGTTACCTGCCATTCAAGCGACTTTGCAATCAAGTTCTCTTGTTTATTGCTCGCTTCCTTCTTCGTCATCGTCAGCAAGTCCTCCTTCAATATCTTGATTGATTACTTTAACGAGTCGACTAAAATAATCTGGATTATTCTGCGCGTATTCGAACACTCTGGTTAGTCCATTTAACTTAATTGGGAGTCCGTTGTCGTTTACCAACGGTTCCTTTGTATTTGGATCCAGCAGCGTGAACCAAGCTGCCGCCTTCTTTATTAGATTGTACTTGTTTACTGCGAGCAGTATGTAATCCATATCAATTCGAATGCCCGAATGCGCCATGAGATAATATGACCCAGATTTCCGATCGTTTGGGGCACTTTTTTGTTTGACTATTTTAGCAACTACTTTGTATCCTGCAGGATTCTCAGTGCTTGCTGGGAGTTCGTTTCCAAGGAAATCAACAGGAGCGCCAATCTTAAATTGTATGCGAAGCGTACAGAAAAACTTTAATGCGTTACCTCCGGGGGTATTAACTACATATGGATTATCCATATTATCGCGAATCTGATTTATAACTATCAACGTAGTGTGATATCTAGTTAGCAGAGGAACAATCTTCCTGCAGAATATCGTGAGTAATCCAGACAATGACGCAACGGTTCGTTCTCCGTATTTTTTATCCAACTCTGCCTGGGTGACTAAACTTGGAATAGAATCTAACACCATAAGTCCTACTTCACCCGTCTCTACTAGCTCTTGAATAGTTTGAAGAATGGATTCGGCAACTACATCTGGAGGTTGCATTATATCAATTTCACCTTCTTGAATACCGAGTGTGTTAGCCCATGCTGCGTCAAATGAATGTTCTAGATCTATGTAGAGAACCTTTTTAGGCCCGCGCTCTTTTGTATCTTCATATTCTGCAATGAGCGATTTATTGCCTTCATTTATCTTACTCTGTAATCGCAGCAATTCAGATTGATACTCAGACTGAAACACTGCATGAGCTGTTTTACATATGTCTACCGCCGTGCTGGACTTTCCTCCGCCAGGTGCTCCAAAGAATTCGGTGATTGCGTCCCGTGGAATGCCTCCATATGTAGAGTAGTTGAGAAGGGGGCTAGAGAATGGAATCTTATTTCCTCGTTTCGCTTTTGCCCCGTCCATCAACCGGTCGCAGTTCCAATCCTTAATCCGTTTCTTTATTATGTCCGCGTAACTCAAAACGTAACATCTCCTTTGATATAATCCTTATTCGAAGTGGTGTGAGGTCGATGAATAGGTATTCCTGCTGAAGGTGTATACTCAGGTAATTCTGGAACTACAGGCGCTACAGGATTGGTAGCGTTACTGCGGCGAGCATCCCAAAGCTTCTTTGCTCCCATTATGAGTTCACGCGAAAATGAAATCTCGCCTTCTATTCGGTCTATAAGCGACGAATAAACCATTACAGCAATCTCGTCATCGCGCATTTCGTCATCAGCCCTATTCGAAACAAACTCACGTATAGCACTTTGTGAATACCCGTCATACTCTGGGCTGATGATGTAGGACTTTATCAACGACGTACGTTTATGCTTGTTCTCCAGCTTGGTCACCGACATTCTCATTCGGATGTCTGCAAGTCTTTCTGAAACTGTAAACAATCGAAGGGGAATCTCTGTCAAGATTGTTTCAAGCTCGTCATCAGTTATGGGACGTACTTCACTTCTGAACCGCTGATATAACTCAGTAACTCGGCTGAAAAGCTCTGAAAATATTTCAGCATACATTTCATCTCTAACCGCGCATATCTCATCCAGCTTTTCCAAATACGGTAGATTCATCATTTAGACTCCTTTCGAGGTATGAAACAGAGATAACTCAATGCAATCTCTTGCATATACTGCGAAGATTTGATATCTCGTATTATCTTCAGAAGCGTATCTGCGAGCGTGAGACAGACTGTTGCGTGCTGAGTAGAATAATTAGATATTTTTTCTTCGTAGTGACTCGGTATTACGGTATAGTTGATATCACGAGTAAATATGAATTTAACTATATTCATAACGAATGCGTGAAATCCTTCAAACCATTTGTTGAAATTAACTCCTGAGTTGTATACTCGATTGACTGACTCGATTATGGCTTTGTTATCTCGCTTAGCGTAGTTGCTAAGAAGCTCGAAGTAATCATCGTAGTTCGGGAGGTTCAATGCCTCTGCAACGGATTTTGAAGTAATGTTCAAATTATAACTTAATGCCTGATCCAGCATAGTGATCGCATCTCGCATACCGCCGTTAGCCAGCTTCGCCACAAGCTGAATTGCATCTTGAGTATAAGTTATCTGTCTGCCTTCGGCAATTTCAGACTCAAGAATATAATTAAGTCGGTTCATTATGCCTGTGGTACTTATCTTAGACAGGCGGAATGTCTGAACTCGAGAAATGATGGTTGCGGGTATCTTCTCCGGATTAGTAGTACACATCAACCACACCGTGTTACCGACTCCCTCTTCAAGTGGCTTCAGCAATGCGGACCATCCCGCCTGACTAATCGCGTGGACCTCATCTACTATTATTATTTTATACTTACAGCCTACTGGATAGAGTCGAGCTTGCTGGACTAGATCACGGATTGCGTCTACACCACCATTCGATGCTGCGTCTATCTCGATAGGAGATCCCTTTCCGTCATTAAGCATACTTGCAACCAAACGACAGGTTGAAGTTTTACCTGTTCCGGCAGGACCAATGAATAAGAAATTGCGACAAGTGAATTCCTTAGATTTGCACAACGCTGTGAGTATTGAGGTAGACACCGACTGTTCTACCATCTCATCCCACGTCTTAGGTCTATACTTTATTGCCAATGCAGATGTAGCCATACATTTACATCCTCCTTACAAACTATAACGAGTTATCGTCCATATTCGTTGCATTTTTTGTAGTATGGGCAGTAACTTGGAGAGCACCACTTATCTCCTTTTGGGAGTCCTGCAGGTGCTAAATTAGCTTCAGCGTACTGAACAATCTTATCTACACGACGAAGTACATCTTCCTTTTCATATTCATGTATTTCGACTTCGTAGCATTTGATTCGACCATACTGTCTATCCACATAGATAAACAGCACTCCTTCGAGTCCTAAGTATGTTACATAGCACCTAACTTGATCAGCATGTTCAGCTTTCGGGTCGGTTAGGTCATTCCAACTACCGTGATCTAACGACTTGATTTCGAGTAGCCAGAACTGCCCGTTCCAGAATATAATACCGTCGCAAGCGAACCGAATTGGAGGATTTTGTATCGCTACAAAAGTCTCCGAGCTATCCGTTGAAGGCGTCAGCGTATATTCCCACTTTAGCTGCGATGCGTGATCACGGAGATAATCCGAAACAGATATCCATTTAGAGCCAAGCATCGCTATCAAATTACTTTGAATCACTCGATGACATGCTGTCCCCATCTGCGCCGCCCACTCCAACTCGTAATCGGCTTTCGGTGCTACGTCGGGCTCAGTCCCTCTCAATCGGAACCAAGATCGTCTATCACATCGAAATGACGACGGTGCGATTGCCTTATGCGACGGCTTAGAATTCTGTTTAAGAATTTGAGCGTCCACGAAGGACTCGTAGGCGCTCAAAAACTCACTGCTCACAGCAGAATTGAACTTAGCAAGATGTGCTGAATCAAATTCTCTAAAAGCCATCAGCCTACTCCTGCAAGCGTTGTTGTCAACTCGTCATCCCAAACAATGATGCCAACGACCTCGTCATCGAGGATAGACGGTCCAATTCGGACATCGACATCACCATAACTGGACATCACGGATTTCAGCGAATCGGTCTTGAATTCGAGTCCGAACTCTCCGTCGAAGTCGATGTCGATTGTACCTGTCATGTTGTTATTTTGAAGCGTCATCTCTCTGTTAGATACCTTGAGCCAGATAGTATCTTCTGTACTGGTTGAAAGCAAAAGGGCTTGGCCAAGAATTTGGTTGACCTTTGCCGCAGCAACCGCAAAGCAGTTATCTGGGTGATTAAGCGAACCCAGAATGATATCAGAATTGTAACTACCTTCATCAGATTCGAGCCTTGGAGAAAACTGAGCAGTGTACTTATAGCTATCAGTAACTACAATTATGATATAACTTCCATCGCTACGATACATCTTAGCTCCCTCCGGAAGGGAATTAAGCAGGTTAATGATGGTATCGGAAAGCAAACAAGTGCATGCAAGATTAGATTTATTTGAATGTGTGAATAAGCAAGTGTCGAAATCACCTACAAGCGTATCGCCGGACTCGCTCACCCAAACCTTGCGATAAACCGGATGCTCAAATGACATCGAGATTGCGTACATCTGATTATCTTTGATGAATCTCCATGCATCCTTATCCACATCAATGCTAACGTTGCTTGTTATCGTATCAGGGACATTTAGTGTAAGCCCATCAGTGTCGATTCGAGGAACTGTGAATCTGGACTTACCTGAAGTAATAACAAGAGCATCTGGCTGCACATCTAGCGTAACCGTTGCAGATGATAGTGTAGATATGAGCTGCTTCAAAAGCAAATTATCTACCATGATTACTTGAGTTTCGGCAGCAGTTGACATTCCAGCGATAGATACTTCACTGATGACGTTTTCTGCTTCGAAGTTGAACTTAATCTGCTTCGGCTCAACAGTTATCTGTGCGATACCGCTCTTTTTATAGTACTTAGAGACGTTGGAATTAACAACTGCGAGATTAAGCGCAGTTAAAAGCGGTTTGGTGTTTACTGTGATCATAAATTACACTCCTTCAACTACTTTTTTGTCTATATGATCTATGACCTGATCGGGCCGTAATCTATAACGGTTCATGTAGTCCATTATGGCGGCCTGATATTCATCAGATATGCGGCCATTTACTCCGACCGCTTTATCTCCACGAGGCTTGCTACCATCAGATTCTTTGAATACGGGCATTAGGTACTCAAGTTCTACAAGGTGGTACTGGATCCACGCGACTTCATCAGGTTCTACTGTATCAATGCTTGTAGGTCTAGTATACTTACACGGATATTCTAGCCCATACCATCTTAATGTGGTGGTTACGTCGCAAGATATAGTGAACGGAAGAAAGCTGCCGGCTTCTGACATCACTCGACTTAGTATCTCTCCACCCTCCTTCCAATACTCAATCGGAACCTCAGCAATCAGCTCGTCATGAACAGGAAGGACAAGTTTACCTCCAATGCGGTTCCAGTCTGGATCATGCTCTAACGCAAGCATAGCCATCTTAGTGAGCTCAGCTGCACTCCCCTGGACTATCGAATTTACAACTTTTCTCGAAGCCTCTGTTATCTTAGGGCGATTATTGATAACACGAATCTTCTGTTCAGCTAGTTCTCGAGTACGACGAGCTATCTGCCCGAAGTACTTGTACTGTTTGAATTCAGTCTCTAGCTGATTCACAATCCGCTTTGGGATTCCATCCTTATTTGCAAGCGTAGATAAATCGAGCGGATTTATATCAGGATTCACATATCCTGGCATTGGGACAAATTCAAACTCGGGAAGCTGCATATCAGGAATGTGACGACGTCGACCTAATATTGTTTCTACATATCCCTGTTTGCGGGCAAGTCCCTGCATCTGATTCATAAATGTACGAAGCTGAGGAAACGCTAACAGAACTGAATCATACACTTTCTGGGCTTTCGCAATTTTCTGCTCCTGAGTAAGCGTTTCGTCTGAACCAAATAACTGATCAGCAATTGTTGTTACAGATCGACCATAAGTGATCGCGATTATCTTGCATTTCTGCAAGCGCTGACTATATCATCACCCTGCCTTAGAAGGGTGCTATGCACTTCGGAGCGGTAACTCACCTTCCGCCCTACGATTAGTCGATTGACCTTTCTTCGAATATCCACTTGAATCCATATTTCGAAGACTTGGCACAGGATTAACTTCAACATTACTTGTTAAGCATCCCCTGTTAGCATGGCATCTAATCATCATTTCCTATGATTCCTACACGTATGCCATACACCTGTGAGTAATACAGTTCACATAGTTTAATCTCAATAGTCTGTGAACTAAGGCTCCTATTGAGTGGGCATCTAATTTTAGGCCAAGACATCTAACCTCATCGGTCTACCCAATACAATTGTCTTGGCCTCGCTTCGTCTCGCCTTGCCGTCGGGCTGATATTCATGAGTCTCTGGGTGGAATTCAAGACACTTCTCATAAGGCATATTGAACGAGATACCTGCAATAGTAGCATATATATCGCGTCCATGCTGGAATGCGTCGCACATTTTGCTATCTTTGGCGACAAAAGATAATAGTTTTGGTTCCTGTTGACTATAGTCGCTGCTTAGCATTACATGTGGCGGGGATGTAACCTGTACTTGCCACTTAGACATGATTTGTTCTCCTTTCATATTCGGATGTTACTTGAATCTGCCATTTGGCCATTCTATCAACTCCTTACTTAATTGTATCTGCATCTCTGGTACAATATGGAAGATCGTTCAATTCTGAATGATGTTCAATTGTCCACAATAGACCGAGGAGATTCCATATGAATGCTCGATCATGACGTTCATCTTTATCACCTCGGCGAAGCTTGATATAATGACGAATTGCGCTATCTACAAAACTATGTGCTGGTATTCCTTTCTCCCAGTTGTGCTCGCCATATTTTTCTGCGCCTTCCTCATAATGAATAGATACTTCGAGGAGTGCGTTCTCGATGCTACCAAACAGCCTAACAGCTGAATTACTAATCAACTTGAGCATCACGTCAGTACGTCCAGTATCTAAGAAATAGTAGATATCCAGAAATGTAACATCTTCGGTCATCGCTGCTACTACATCTAACGGCATCAGATCGCACCGTCCTTTACCTTTTTGGATATCGCGAACTGCTCCGCTCTCAAATGATGTACGGGTTCCGCTATCTTTAATCATACTATCTCCTTCATAAATACTGTCCGTGTATTAGTGTTATCGTGTATATCTGTAACGATACAAGTTGCTGGTTTTGAATCTTTGAGCAGTGAAACCTTACTCCCAATCGTGATTGAGCTTACTTTGATAGTGCCCTCTGGCGTAGGGATTGAATCAATTGACTCAAGCTCAACTTGTATGAATGACTCCGATTCCGCTGCATCTACAAGTTTGATTTGTTTAGGAGTTGCTCGGAACATGTGGCGAATATCTCCTGCATGCGACGGAATATTCTGAGCGTTCGGTGATTCCGAACTGAATCTGCCGGTCGACGCGCCTATACTTTTGAATGTTGGGTGGACCTTACCGTCCGAAGCAACAGTCTTAGGCAATTTCTCAACATATGTTGAAATCAATTTGTCAAATCCGCGAACTTCTAGTATCTTCTTTGTTACTGGAAGATTTATTTCAGCAAGCACATTCTTATCTACGCTTTTTCCGATATCTACTTTCAGGATATCTTTGAGCAGGTACTTAACATGTATAGACGAGTTTGGATTGAATGCAGCACCGTCCCGGAACGGGCACTTAGATAGTGTTGAATAGTCGCACTCTTGCAAATGTCCTTGAACAATGTCCGCAAGCTCTTGCATCGCCTTAGCGTGTTTGCTTTTGTATCTGTCTAACAGAACACGTGCGGTACTCTTATCCAGATAAAGCCCTCTACGATGCATATCTTGGCACACTTGCATCAACGGGAATTCTATGTTCCACACAAGATCGGAAATCGCCTCTAGGTGATTTTTCTGGCATTTAGGATCAGTTTTGGTTACATAAGGAAGCTGCCAAAGGTATAACTCATATGTCATCCTTGCATCAGTCGCTGCATAAAGTTTTGCGACCTCTGGCTTGCAGTATGGAAAAAGCTTAGGTGTAAAGAAATCGGAGAACTTTTTTGGGTCTGTCTTACCTTTCATCACATACTTAGCGTAGAGGGCTTTCAGCGAATTATCTTTCTCGTTCTCTTTGAGACATCTCCATGCAAGTATAACATCATAGTAGCACCGAGGAATGAAATCGACTCCAAGATCCTTGTTTATCATAGACAAGTCGAAGTCTGCGTTTGCAAATATCAGCTTAACATCTGAATTAGCAATCCTCTGAAATTCTTCCGATACCTCCTGATAGGTAAGCTGCCCTTTGTATGGCTCATCAAACAGAGGCACTAAGTGCCGCATAGGAATGTAGCACTCAGTGCTTCCGGGATAGTACAATGACGCACCTACAATCGTGTCGTGAATACGATCCAATCCAGTTGTTTCTGTGTCAATTCCCGCGATGCCTACTTCAATCAGAGCTGAAACATAATCGTGAAGCTCCTCCTTAGTTTGAATCAATATTGCGGATGAATCACGAAAATAGTCCAGAACTTGATTAGACATCGCTTGAATACTTTCAATCATACCAGAAGAAGCTACAACCTTAGGAGGGTTGCTGAGCTGTTTACTCTTATCAGCAACAGCATTTATTGCTTCAATCTGTGCAGTGCTGAATAGCTTCTTCATTTACCGCCTCCAGCTGATTAAAACTGAACATCGCCATCAGTCGGCGATACTTCTGTAAAATCGGAAATTACGTCAGCATCTGATGTTACACGAGTAGGTGTAATACTCGGGTTAGATACAGGCACGCCATAAGCCGGCCTCGGTGTGAGCTGGTACTCAGGCATACCGATTGATTCAACGAATGAACCCGTAGCAGTCGGCTTAGTTGCAATCATTCGACTAAGTTCTGTTGCAGGAGTATCACGACAGATGCTTTCATACGCATCAGGAAACTGAATATTGTGTTTAGACAAAATAATGTCATACGGCATGTTAGTATTTCGAGCGATAGCAGTGATCTCATATACAGTGTTGATGTCTCCTGCTGCTCCCTTTCGAGTGATTCGGAACACATAATCGCAAGGATTAGGAAACTTGCTGAATACATCGTTCTGAAGCTGATGCTCGAAGCGGACACTACGGTCCCAGAATACAACCCGGTCGTTTTTGATATCGTACAATGGGATGAAGATCTTAGTCTGGACACGAATGCCCTGAGAACATGCAGGGCAGCCACGACCGCAGCAGTGCACATATCCGGAGTAATCTGCGGACTTTATGTAGTGCGTATCCGCTACCAAACAGTCAGAAGCAGTTCGATATAGAAAGACTACTTCAGCAGAATCACCATCATCTCGAAGGACGAATAATCCTCCAAACCGCTCCTCGTTGTAATCATTGATTGCTTTAAAGGCCATTAGTTAGTTCCTCCTGTATTATTGATATCTGGCTGTATCTCTATAACGGTTCATTTGCGCCACCTTGCGGTAGACGTACCATTTTCGTTCAACAGCACCTCAACAACATATATGTTGCTATGAGTAAGGTAAAGTCGACCTTGGAGCATTTCAGCTATCCAACTACATAGATTCTCTGCACAGATTTCAAAACTGACATATTCAATGTCAACTCCGAGATCAGAAAGCGGGACTACCAGTTTCTGTATCTTGTTATCTGTGAGCATAACTATGAACTTGTTGTTCGGGACAACTGCTCTTATCAGGTCTTGAAGTTCCGCAAACTCCATCACTCGACCGTCTACTGATTGTGCAGACCTAACTGTGACATCAACCGTATAAAGACATGGCTGAATGCTGTATCCGACATCCGATCTTACAAGATAATCACATGTGAATTGAACGCGCTGGGTTATATCAATCTGCTTCATGTCACTCCTCCAATCCTATCAGCTGAATGATACGTTCTGGAACGCTGCAAGACGTTTTCTAAGCTCTATAACGATCTCTTCGCGACGTTTGGCAGATACGCGCGGAGCCCGCTTACCAACTTCCTCTTTCAGCAGCTTAGACACGACCGCCTGTGCCTCGTCACCTAAGTCGTTGATGTTTGCCCAGAAGTACTCTTTGAGCTTTGTGGTGGTTATATCTTCGTCACGATTAGGGACCAGATCACACAGGTCTAATTCTTGACCGTCACTGGTAGGTACGGTACTTCTGACCTCAAAGGCAAACCGGTCCTTGTCGCGCTTGATGTCGTGGCAAATGCAGTACAAGCAGTTGTAAGCGACGCGATAGAAGTAGTTCGGAGTGAATTTCTTAGGAGCTGCGAGAACAATAGGTACGTTTTTCTGCAGATACTGAAGAACAGTAGATACTGCATCTTCTTCGCTACCTCTGTTAAGGCTGTTAGCTTTGTACCAGGCAAGCGTTATCTGATCGTAGAAATGCAAATACAAAACCGCCGCCTTCTGATCGTCGGCAATCTGTGCCCACGCATCGAAGTCGAGCGGTTCCTGATACTCAACATACTGAGTGAAGAGATTCTTTGTTTCGGTAAAAGGGTTATAGTACATTGTAGCATCCTCCTGGATAGTTGATATCGTCTACACGTATATTATAAGCCCTTTTTGGTCAAAATTCAATAGGTTTTCAAAATATATTATTTTCGAGTTAGTTTGAGTATCTTGTAGATATTGACTACAGCACACACTGCATTAAGGACCCATACGCTCAGAGCGCCTTTCCAAATCCCATAGACCACAAATACCACAGAACCGACTGTATTCACGATACGCAATTTCTTGGTATCAGATTGGCACAATGAAATCAACACTAGCGTTGTTGCGCAAAGTCCCACGAGTTCAACTATTTCAATCGGCATGTTTCACCTCAATCGGATCATAATCTGGGCAACCGATTACAGGTGCATGACCACCTGAAGTAAGTGTGTTACAGCATTCACATTCATTGCATGTAAGCTGTTTTGAGCAAGTTCTACATAAACAATTTTGTTTTTGATCCATGATTCAATTCCTTTCTAAATAAAGTTGGTCAAAAGTAGATTTGTCACAATCGTTGAGATCTTTACCCTCAGGCATATCGATGACCCACACAATTGCGACAGATTTAAGTTGACGCTTCAATCGCTCTGCAGCCTTGCGGCCTGCATCATCGCCATCCATGCACAGTACAAACTCATCCACACCTAACTCTTTAAGCTGTTGAATTTGTAAAGAGTTTCCAGTCCCCATCAATGCTACTGCGTCATAGCCATATATTTCTGCGGTGAGTGCGTTAATTATTGATTCACACACTATTACCGATCGGCATGTAGACGGAAGCATATCAACTCCATATACAGGTTTCTCCACCCCTTCTGGGTAATTATACAATTTTCCTTTTATAGATCGCCGACAAAAGAAAAGTGTTCTTCCTTGCCGATCTCGCACCGGAAAAGTTATACATGGAACCGGATTTTTGCGTCCCGGCGGAATCCAATTCATATCTACACCTACATCGTACTTTGCAATTATATCATCTGTAAGTCTTCGCTCGTACATGTACGGCACGGTGTAACGATATGATGCAAGTTCTTCTTCAGATACATATGATTGCGTTGATTGAGTCCGTGCTCGAATATCAGATACCGCCATCTTAGATGTCAACGCTTTCATGAGCTCTGGAGGGAGTAAGTTAATATGTTCAAGCTCAGAGACATATCCAGGTACGTTTGCAGACAACCATTCATCTGCTGTTGCGGTTATTGATCGACTCTTAAGCAGGTCTTGGATAAGCCCCTGTAGCGAGTTAACATAACCGCAAGCGAAACAATGCGACCAGCCTGCAGGAGTTAGTTGACCGTTTCGATACGAGTCATGAAGAGCTACACCAAAAGACGGTTTCTTTTCTTGTCCGTCGGAATGAAACGGACAGTATATAGTGTACCACTCATCGCGCTGTCGAGCAAGCCTAACTAATCCGAACTTTTCTAGTGTTTGAAGTATTACAACCACATCAATCAATGTTAATCACCATTTCGCCATTGTACGGTTCAGCACACTCACCGCAGTTCTTATCAGGATCTTTCATCGTACAGTTTCCATCTTTGTTGTACTTACATCCTTGTTTGTTAGTAGGACACTTCATTGTATTCACCTCCTTATTAAAATTCAACCTCGTCAAACTCAGACTCACTTGGCGCACTGCTACTATGCAATGTAGTAGTCAAGTTAGTAAGCGATGACGGAGGAGTTATTATAGTTGACACAGGATCATCATCTCCACCAGGAAGATACTGCATATTACCTGTGTTAACATCCCATGCATAGGATAATACAGGTTTTTGATTGTTCGCCATTCGAGACTTCTCTAAGCGAATATCAAGAACATGTTTATCAAAGATCTGCCTAAGCGCAAAGGCTTGCGTAGCTATTCGAGCCGGGTGGTCCGAACCTTCGACATTTCGCAGATCAGGAAACGGAACCCCTTTATCGTCTTTGTTTTCGTGCGTTTCACGATTAGCTTGCAGAGCCACTACAACAGCGCATCTGTGCTTCTTGCTCAATTTGAATAGATCTAAGCATATGTTCTTGTAACGAATGTAATCTGTATCGCCTCGCTTAGTATCTGACATATAAGATAGACCATCAATTATGAGGAGCTTAATACCATGACGCTTTACAAATGTTTCAAGTCCCTGCGTATTCACTTCGCCTGAAGACATGTCCTTATCTTCCAGCACGAATGCCGATGTTTCTTCCTGCGATAACTTAGTCAAGTAATCGAGATACTGTTCTGTATATCTTCCTTGGAACAGCTGACTGTTCTGATAATGACCGCGCCAAGTATCAAATCGAGTACCTAGATAAGATGCTTGCATCTCAGGTGAATAGTATAGTACCGGGAATCCAGCTTTCTGTGCAGATTCCATCATCTTTACGCACATCCATGATTTTCCGGAATTAGTACGAGCTATAATAAGTAACAGCTCCTCTACCGTCGACAGCCCACCATACATCAGCTTATCAATTTCGGCAAATCCTGTAGGTATGCGAGTCTGCCTGCTGTACTCTAGTACCTCGTCACTACGCTGTTTAGCATCTTTGATCAAATCCATCGGTTTAGACTGGTCTAATTCAGCTGCCTTATCGCACTGACGAGATAGATATGCCCAGGCCTGAGTTATATCTCCCGAACCTAGATCCTTCAGCTTGTTGAATGTTTCGAGCAGGAGAATATGCTGCTTGTTTCGCTGCATCTCTCTGCACAGAAATTCAATAGGCTCTCTAACAGATACTAGCGTAATATCGGGAAACTCGGATTGAAATGTAAAAACATCCGGAATGTTTCCGTACTGCTGACGATGGTTAAGTATGAATTCTATGTGAGGCTTAAATACAGAATAATATGATGCGTCAAATTCAGTGAGGATATCTATATCCTCTTCAGATTCTGTAGTAAGCAGTTTAGATATAACTTGGAGTTCGATGGAGGTTAACATTTCGATACCTCCCGAGCCTCACTTGACATTCTAGATCGAAGCATATTGAAAAACATGCTTGACTTACTGCTAACCAGCTGACTGATTGGCGGCGATACGAGTATAGTTGTTTTGCCTTCAACTTGACGAGTTTGGAGCAAATTCAGAAGAGTCTGCGATTCAAAATCACCGAAATTTACAAAGTCGAAATTAGAGATTATGAGGACCTTAGCGTTCTCAGACCATATCTTCACATATTCAAGATCTTCGTTGTTAGTCTTAGAACTCCAGGACTGTTTGACATCATCCAAATATTTCGATAACTTGAGGTTGTATACTACGCAATGGAGCCTACTTCCTTTCCAATTATTGCATATCGCGCAGTAAGTCAATGCTTCCGCCCACTGCACTGTAGTGAATCCACTAGATGTATTGTTAACAACTATGACACCTTCTTTGTCATTGAAAGTATCAAGTATTCGAGTGAGTTTCGGAACGTCTACTCGTGGATCGGAGAACAAGTAGCTTGATGATGAAATACCATTTCTCTCAAGCAAGTATGATGTCTCTACATATGTGGGGCATGATTTATCGCAGTTGGCTTCTAAACAATGCGCAGTGAAAATGCAGTTATGCATCGTGCAGCCTCCTTAGTACCGGATTGCGTGATTGCTTATAACGAACACGGGACTCAACACACTTTCGTGCGATGTCAACCGAATCCGAATATCCCCAGTCAGAATATTTAACTGGCGGTGCAAATAATGTCAAAAACGGGTCTAGTTCGCCTACCAATGAATAGTTATGATGTATCCCGATATCGCGTTCCATAAGATATCGTCTCACAACATACTCCTTGACGAAATCTGCGGTATATGGGATCAATTTAGTATCCGGTAATAGATTCCATGCATCCGCGATATCATGTAATTCTCCGTCTAACTCTATCGTAGTGTAGAATACCATGGATTGACCGTCAATATTTTTCTGAAGTTTATATAGATGAGGATACTCAATTATGTTCCGTCTAACCTGCTCATCTGTGAATCCGTTTATCTTAAGTATCACTCCAATATCCTCATCATACGCTAATCCCGGAATTGGCTTGTACATTGCAGCAGGTCTAGTATGTATAACTTGCTTAGGGAACAGTCGCAACAAGTCATTTGCAGTCATCTTATTCACGTCAGTGGTCACCGATATTTGATTTTGTTTAACCGGTATTTCTGGCAAACTTGGATAGATGCAATACATTGTAGTACCAATTGTTTTGAACACAGTCGGATTCGAAGAAAACCGAGGAACTGTAGGCGGTTGGATATACAGATCTTCTTTCGGAGTTGATTCCGCAGTAGATAAATTTGCCTGTACAGGTATATCTACAATGGGCACAAACTTAGGCTCCGCCTCTGTATCATCCACACTGTCGTCAGTCTTCGATGGAGTTATATCCCAGTCCAAATTCTTCTCAACTAAGAACAAGTTGCCTAATGATTCTTGCATCACAGCGTCATCAGGCCTATCCGACGACGATGTCAATCGCATTATATCGGATACATTGAAGTTATCTGTATCTCCCGATATCAGCTTATAAGAGACGATGTTCAGCGCCGTAACCAATGCGCGCCGCTGTGCGTATCTACCACGATAGTAGGTGAACGCATACTCAACTATTTTAGAATGATATGTAGATATCTTTGCTTTCAACGCAGGAGGATACTTGAGCTTATCTGGGATCTGTGTAAATTTTATCATCTACTTTCCTCCGCACGAATAAGAATGAATTGTGATCTTATATTTTCGTCTGATCTGTAGCTTCTGTAGTTATCCAGCACCTCCGGAGCGATTGAATCACAAAGATTATATATCGCATATGGATCCAAGTACAGATCAGAATTTCTGCCTTCTGACGAAATGTTGTTTAAACGATGATCCATCAACATATCCCATAAAACTACGCTGGTTAACGTTAACAGCTGACCAGACGGATTCTTATCAAACTCATATATGCAGTAAGGTACTGCGTATCGATCTCGTGATTCTGCATACATTAGAGCATCACACCATTCATTCAACATGGATAAGAACGAATCTGCTGTTTTAGTTTCAATTGCGTGTCCATACAGAATAACTATATCCCTTATCCAATCTGGTAATCTACGAATGTTGTATCTGAAATCTGTTGCGACATTTTGACGATCGATGAACCGAGTCCTGAACCATTTCCAAAGAGCTGCTGAAATTTCGTTCACTGCAGGGTAGCATGATTTTATGTTTGCTGCATCATTTAGAGTAGTTCTATAGTCAGAAATCACTATCTTTCGCGTAGCACAGGAAATATCAGATTTAACCACGGGCACCACAGGAGTGCCTGGAACTATGAATGATTGGAGTTGCGAAATCTGTGATTGCATTCTACTCAGTGCTGCTACAATTTCTGGATCGGAACTTGAGTTGAATTCGACATCATCAACAGATTCAAGCGCGCCTTCTTGTAAAATAGTCGATATGACTTCGACTACCTGCTCACACGTACTTGCGAGTTCTCGCAGTCTATCACGAGACGGTTTGTACATTCGAGTGTCCCGCTTGGCGAGAGACTTCACAAATTCGAGTAGTCGCTTTACAGTTGTCTCTGCACCGTATATATCCACTGCTTCGCTCCCTCCTTCAGCTGAGTATACTATATAACGAATTGTGGTAATAGTGTTTAAAATAATAGTGTGGTGTTAGTTTGTATCGTCTTTCGCAGCCGGACAAATCTCCACATCAGCATGATAAGCTGATAGGTGCCCTCATATCTGCGTCAGCTAGATCCTTCGGTGTACAGAGGACTTCGGTTGGGCTACGAAGTCTTGTGAGATGCTAACTAGACGATACAAACTAACGCCACACTGTAGTGAGTGACGAGATATTCTATTGTTTGCCCAACTCCGGTGGGCCTACCATGATAAGGCGTGACCTATCACCTTCACACATAGTATAAGCCCTAAATGGCGCGAAGTCAATAGGTTTCTAAAATATATTTTTACCTTTACTTTCAGGGCTGACTGGTTCACCGTTGAATGCTTCAATTTTTATACTTTTTAATTTAATTTAATTCACTTGTTTTTTCATATGTGTATTCATTTGTATGATTCATATGTTTGTATTCATATGATATTCATATGTGTTCGCAATCTTCCCAAATACAGGGAAATTGATCCACAATCTTCCCAAATATGGGGAAATTCAAATTTTCTGAAAATTGATACAATCTTCCCGTATTCAGGGAAATTGATATACAATCTTCCCGTATTTGGGAAGATTCAAATTTAGCAAATTTCACACAATCTTCCCATATTTGGGGAAATTGATGTACAATCTTCCAAATATGAGGAAATTCAGATTCAGTAAAAATCGATACAATCTTCCTGTATTTCAGAATATTGTTGTGTAATATATTTATTATTTAGTGAACTATATTATTTAATTGTAATATTATATTTATTATGAAGCAAACTATATTATTTGATAGCAAAATTATATTTTAATTAAATATAAATATTAATAGTTGTTAGCAATATTTTTAAATTTTGCTAAAATTTGCAATTGAGATGCTTCATAACAATCTTCCCATATTTGAGGAAATTCAACACAATATTCTAATATTTAGGAAGATTTGATAATATATTGATTAGTTTTCAAATTATATTTTTTGATAGCAAAATTATATTTTAATTAAAAATATAAATAGTAATAATTACTGTACGAGGCAATAGACATCGTACTGAATTTATCTGCAACAAGGATGTAATTAAATTAAGTAAGCATTATAAATATATTTAATTCTAAATAAATCAAATAAAAAACCTTGAATAATTTTGTGAGTTCTATTGACAAATCGTTATGATTATTATATAATTATACTGTAAATAAACTTATTGAGGGAGTGGTTAAATGGCGAATTCTAACGAACGTATCAAACAGCGAACATTAGAAATCTATGAGTCGATGCCGCAGGACAAAGAAAGTAGACAATTATGTTATGCGGAGCGAGATGAGATAATTGAATTGAATTATGCGTTCTTCGGTTATGTTGCTAAATCGACGTTTATTAACAATCCCACAGTTACCTATGAAGATAAGCTACAATCAGCTTTGATGCATTTCTGCGAATGCTTCTGGTGGTACAAGTGGCGAGGCGATTCGACACACAAAGGATACAGACAAGACTTATCATTTACGGTATTTTACAAACCACGATTAGGCGAGATGATTGAAAGAGAGCTGAATCAAGTAAAATATTCAATACGCCGTACTTTATGTATGGAGGTGGGCGCACAGATCGGAAAGCATTGGGGCAAAGTACGATACGAAGATCTCTCAGATCCGAGAGTCCACATATCCGCCGATAAAATGAATACCCTCAAGGCAATATTTGGTTCCCTTTATATAGCAGATCTAGCTGACCACGAAGCATACATTCCTGCTCCTTCAGTAAATACAATGATATATAAACAACTATCGGACAAATATGATTCATTAGATGATCTACTAGTCCATGAAATGATACGATGCGAGTCGAAACTCTCTAATTCTAAGATTTTTGAAATTGCTACGATGTACGGGTTAGACCCAGATATTCTTATACTACATAGAAAAGCTGCTGAAGAGAAACTCTATCAGCAGTTGAAATCGAATATGGATATCATTGATGATTGAAATCAATTATGAAGCTGGAGCTACGCTACTATCGCCTTGCCACGGTACTGTAGCTCCAGCTTTTTGTTTGTTATGCAGCAAGCTTATCTGCGATCTTGAGGAAGGTTATTGTTTTGCTTCCAGTCATATCGCCGATACCAGGAAGTCGCTTCATGCGATGATTGATATCGTACGCTTTGGTCATGTTCTTGTAGAAATGGTCGTCCCAGTCGATCACAGAATTTAGGACCTGCCACTGCGTGCCACGATAGTTGGCAAGGTTATCAGCGCCCATACACTTATTGAGGAATGTTGCGCGAAGCTGGCTGACCATTTCATTCTGCTTGCTAAACATGGACTCAGGATTGTCGGGGTTAGCATACGGGAACAGCTCGTCGAGAAGTCGATCAACATACTGCTTGTCGATCTTCTTGCTGACCATATCTTCTGCCTTCTTCTGCAAGCTGCTAAGAGCGTTATCTACGCTGACAAAGAGCTTAGACGCGATTGTTTCGTTGATTGACTGCACAGTTGAAATCGGAACCCGAAGTCGATACAGATTGTTGCTCAGCGCATATGAAAGCGTATTCTGGCAAACAACTCGGACCGGAGTGTTGAGAACGGTAACTTTACCGTCAGGCTTGAGATGCTCATTCATGATGACGAAATAATGATCTACATCATCGTCGAGAATGCGATACGTGTTGCTGATCTTGAAGCAACCGAATACTATCTCACCGTTGCCAAGACTCGCTGCAGTTTCGACATCAAGATCTTTGCCAAGGAGATGATCTACTGCGGTAAATGTATCTCGATTCTGAACAATAATCGGATTAGCTTTGTTTACGGCTCCGAGTACCGCCTGCGTATCTTGACGATAGATCGCATGGTAGTCCTCAACTCGACTGTGGAGATCGGTGATCATCGGGATTGCCCCTACTGACCAGTCAAGACTTGCGCCCTGAATAATCTCTTCTGAGGACTTAGGCGGGTTGGCGGTCATATCTCTGCCCAACCCATGCCAGGGCACCTCGTTTACAAAAAGCATTGAATCAATGTTTGCACTCATTAAAATATCCTCCTTCGGATTGATTATGTTATCAATAACGATGGAGGATGTTTGTTTAGGCCGGCGATAATACTAACATTGAGATTAAACACGATCTCGTGGCGATCGCAGGCGAGACCAACCTGTTAATCGAGTTTAATTGATGCAGCTACTACGGAATCAAATTGCTCAATGAAGTCATTGGGGGTTCCTTCGAACAGAGTGACTTCCGGCGGATTTGTTTCAGCATCATGACCTATCCAGATGTAGTTCGGCATCTTGTCAGGGCTATCAAAAGTATCCCACAAGAAATCTTCTATGTTACGACGCCAGTTAAAACCATGAGAAGATATTCTAAAATAAATAGAGTTTGTTCCGTCAGGATTCAGCTTACCTCCAGCACGAATGCGGAGGAAGTTCTCATTGATGAATCGCGCAATTTTACGAGCATAATCTAATTCATCTAGCTCTAATGATGATTCTAAGTTGTTGTCAAGATCCATCCAGAAATAGATATCTTCAATAAGTTGACGCGTTTTCGGATCAACTCGATAGTCGTCGCTGTACATTATGCTATTTACTACTTCATCCATATCTGCGTCTTCATCGAATCCTTCGTCTTCAATCAAAATTGCGATACGGGCTTTGAGCCACAGTTCGATTTGATCACCTATTGTACTAGATAAAAATCCATTTGCGATCAACCAGTCTACAGGACGTTCTATCTCGTCATACTCAGTTTCCTCTGTTCCAGGATTCGGATGATACTTATTATCTATGCACTGATAAACTGTTCCATTGCGATGAAGCATAACGCAGTCTCCAGTCACATAGGTTCCATTTCTAGAAGAGTATATTTTCATTCCTTAACCTCATTTGCAGAATCTTGTTGTAGTTCCAATGAATTAGCGTCTCTGTCGCGTTCTCTAATTCATCGTATCCGGATAGTATGATTTTCAATTCGGATCACCCCAGCAGGTGCGAGGAAAACGCAATGTTCTTTGTCTGTTTATTTGCTCGCATATTTTTCACCGTACCTTTCAATATACGCCTTACCTACGTTATCACGTTTCCAATTCTTAGCAAGTCTGTACCCTGCCGGAGAGAATATGATCTCAAATACAAGTTCAATGAGCATCTCTACAGCTGAGATTATGATTACCTGCTTGAGTGGCCACCCAAAGAAGATGTAAGCTACAAACAAGTTAAATGCGAAGTTGTCTGCATACTGACCTGCAGATGTGGATATGAAACTGCGGAGTGCGAAGCCACCATAAGTGTCACTCTTATCGAATTTCTTACCGATCAGCTTATTTACTACCGCGTTAACTAATCCTCCGATGAACATAGCAGCAGAAGAACCTAATATGACGTACCAAGCCGATGAGAATGTGCCGTCAATGCTTGCATTGATTGCGTTGACCGTAGCTTCATCTGTGTACGCATAGCTGGATGCCCAGTTGCCTGGAATTTTCACAATCAGCATAAACAGTACGGAACCAAGCAGCGCCATGACCATAGTCACTGAATTCATGATTGTAGCAGCACGGGCTCCAAACCTCTTACATACTACATCCATACACAAAAATGATATCCAGGACACCAATGTGCCCGCTGTTGAAGCCAACCAAGGTAGGTTGAAAATTGCTTTGTTAGCGAGCAGATTCATTGCGACAACCGAGAACAGGAACACTGCGGTTACAATACCAGGGATTGCCCTCATGGTGTCCTTCACTTCAGTGAAGAGTTTCTTCATTTTTTGTTTCTCCTTTATTTTTAATTTACGAGTGGGTGTCAGGATGTACAAAACACTCGTTTGTTGAAATATGTTAACGAGCGAGGTCGATTGATTAGTTACCTATACGCGTTATACATATATCTGGTGCTGCTGATTCACACTACTGCCTATCCTTAGAATACTATAGTTCTATCAGCTGAGCATCAGCTGCGTCTTTAACTATGTCGTAGAAAGAGTAACCGTCTTCTAGCAGATTAAGAACAACCTCGTCTATATCTACGTCATCTGATAAATCGTAGGGAGTTAATTGCTTGATTATGATTTCAGGTGTTGCTGATTCTATGTATGGTTGCAGATAATCTGGACCGACAGCTGCCATAGCCTCTTCAGGATCAAGCAACTCACCGTCCGCTTCAATTTCATTTCCATCAGTAACACACAGATAGAGTACATTATCAATAATTTCACTCCCTATGAGATATCGGTAACCATTTATTGCTTCCCATCCATAGAGGTTAAGCGCACCGAACACGATTGAATTTTCGTCTTCGTATGCACTCTTCGCCTCATCTAATGTGATTTTGTAGTATGTTGTGCCTTTAATCATAGTTAACCTCCATTAATGTTAACTTATCTTTTGCAGTTACATCATTGATGTACGTGATTAATATACTCCACGATGCACTGCGTTTTTTAGCTTGCCTCGCTTGTCGCCTGTTAATTTATTGTAGAGATAGACATCTCGGATATTGGCCCAGAAAAAGTGGCCTTTAGACGGAGCAGTTATCCATCTTTTATACACTTTATACGGTACATAGTAATAGGCGTAGAGGTCACCAGGTCCACCATTCTTGCCCTTGAACTGAATGTAAAGTGTACCAGGGTCGCTATCTCCGTTGTAGGCGTAAGCCCATACGTTAGATGAGTGTGCTACTCGTATGAGCTTACGCTGAAGTTCTTGGCGTCTCCATGATGCAGCTGTTATTTTAGCATGCCGAATTCTCACCGTTAATCTTCCTTAGCTACTGTGATTGTGTATCCACCTTCAGACATTTTCCACTTATCTACAACACTGGGATTAGGTTCCGCAGGCTTGTTAAGTTCGATGAATGTTTCCAGTACGGATTGCGAAAGCGGACCCCAATTGCCGTCAACCTTGAGTTTATCTCCACCTGTAGTTCTATACCCGAGACGATTGAGCGTATCTTGCATAAGTTCGCACTCCTCTCCTTTGAGGTGAGGACGCTGTAGACGGAACACATATGGTTCAACCTTAGGGTCGGCGTAATCAAACTTTTTTGTCATGAGGCCGCGATGTGTCCATTTGCGATTTGACATCTTAGTAACTACTACACCGTATCGTATACCTCGAGCCTCTACAGCGAGTACATCACCGCTATCAGTAAATCCGCATACCCAACCCACATGAGTCATTTTTCTTGCCGATGAACTGTAGATGAAAAGGGCTTCGCCTATAACATAAGGGCGATCAATTTCTGAAATTTTGCCTTTATCTGTGCACCAGTTTGCATAGTTCATCTGGGCATTGATATCCGTCTTGTCGTTCATCTCATGAGTCATCCAGGCATCCAAAAGACCCTGACAATCAGTTGCCCAATCTTCAGGAGACCAGTTGCCAGTAACCTTGTCGTACTCTTCACGAGTCCAGCCATGCGAGCTGTAGTAGTTGTCGAACCGACTATCTAACCAATATTTGTTAGTGTGGACCTTAACCGTACCATACAAGTAATGCCAAGGCTCGGTGCCAATCTTATCTCCAGAAACTGGAAAATTAGAGCTCTTCACAATCGTCTTTGGATCTGCATGCGAGAGCGCCCAGGAAATGAAATCATAAACATTGTACATGGATAGTACCTCCTAATGTTGGTCTATTCATATACAAGGTTCATATGTGGTTAATCTTGGGAGCACGGTAGATTGGGGTTCCAAGGTCTCGAGCTTTTCGGACTTCATTTTCTGAGAGAGCACGATATCTCCCTACGTAGCCCATCTCAGAATACAGATAATCCTCCATCTCCTCTTCAGTACCTTGAATGAGTATGAAGTAATTAAACATTCGAGCCGTAAAATCTAATTGAATCTACAAGAACTCTAAGAATTCCTGTTAAGATCAATTAGATCTTTTCCTATCGCGAGTTAAGCGCTCAGGGCGTTTTGAAAACGAGTTCCGGTGTGGCTCACCGTACGTCTCGGTTGGATGTTAAGTTAATAATACTAATTTTCTACCTTCGGCAATAATATTGACTGCTGCATTGTGATCTCGGTCATGGTAGGCGCCGCAATTGGGGCAAGTCCATTTCCGTACTTTGAGGTCTTTGACTATTGGGTTCTTGTAGCCGCAGTTGCTGCAAAGCTGAGATGACGGAAAGTATTGATCCACTTGGACAAATTGTTTGCCGTACCATTGAGCTTTGTAGGTAAGTTGGCGAAGCAGTTCTCCCCAGGAAACATCAGTGATGTTTCGATGAAATGATTTGAGCTGTTGCTTGCTTAGATCTGCTAGATCAGATTCCAGCATTCCTTGGATATCTAAGTCCTCAGCAGCGATAAAATCGTGGTTTTTGATGATATCGTGTGAGAGCTGATGTAAGAATTGCTTTCTCTGGTTAGCAACTCGCTCGTGAGCGCGTGCTACTTTGATCCGTTGCTTGTGCCAATTATTAGAACCTACTCGCTTTGCTGCTAGTCGCTGCTGCTCAATCTTGAGTTTGTCGATCGCGCGACGGAGGTGCAAAGGACTATTGATTCGAGTTCCAGAACTAGTAGTGATTAAGGATTGAATGCCCAAATCAAGACCAATCTCAGATCCAGTTTTTGGCATCTCTTCGACACTGCAGTCTCGACAGTGTAGCGAGATGAAGTATTTGCCCGAACACGTTCTAGTAATTGTTCCCGAAGTTGTTCTACCGTCTAGCTTGCGATGCTGCTTAACCTTGACCCATCCGACCTTCGGAACATAGATGCGGTTACCTTCTATGGACAAGCACTTCGGATTAGTGCAGTAAGTAGTGTATGATTGCTGATTGCTTTTCCGTTTGAATTGCGGATAGCGGCCTAACCCCTTAAAGAATCTAGCATACGCTACTCCTAGATTAGCGATTGCACTGTTCAGGGCCTGACTATCGCTCTGCGACAGCCATGCAAACTCCGGTTGCTTCTTAAGCAAAGTCAAATCTTTCTGGAAGTCATAAGTTGACTTAAGTTTCAGTCTATTCTTGTAGTCTTCTTGAGCTTGAGCAAGAAAACGATTGTACACAAATCGGCAAGAACCGAATATTTGCGACATCACTTGTTGTTGCTCAGCTGTAGGATAGAGTCTGAACTTGAATCCTTTGTCAACTAACATCGATGACCTCCTTACTATCTAGTAACATAGATATTAAAGGTTAAACAATTGCAGGTGACTAACTGCAAAAGATCGTTTACGAAATTTTACAGCATCTGGAGGATTCTATTGGAAATGATATGATTTTTATACCACACTTGCCATACATCAGTTACAGCTTCACGCGTTCCCGCATATCGTTTCATATGTTTCCTCTCTTAACCGATTTCCATTTATAAATTCTTTCACTGGATGCGACGGAATAATCAATATTCATCATATCTGGTGCGAACACCTGTATGGCTGAACACATAGCCACTAACGATTCTTGTATGCGTTTGATGGATTCCACTTCCGTTCCAGTAATCCGAAGCGCTTGCACATCTTCGATGATTGACATGCTGCAGCTATACAGCATGTCAAGCAATTCATTATCTGTTATAGCATTTCTAGCTTCATATGCGTTTATTTTGTTAATGTCCACTATCCTACCTCAGTATAAGAAATCATACTCTGAATAGTATTTAGCTAAAAATTTCTTAACTTTGGTAAACGCAGTTTCGGATAGTTTATCTAGTTGAGTATTTTCGTCGAACACTACATGACCTAATGTAACCTCGTCCGGAGACACCTCAATCATATTCATTCGGATCTTTCCTGCATAGTGCGTTATACTGATACAGATTGTCATCTCATATATCTTGTCAAATTCACCTATAGGACGAACCCGCCATGGAAGTTGATACAACACCGTGATGTATACATCGCACGTATTACTGGAATTGACTTTTTTGAACGCTCCGTCGATGTGATTGTATAGATATCTTCCTACTTGATTAACGTTTTTTGCATCCATGTTTCATCACCCTCACCATGTTAAATATCCGCTGTTTGCTGTTTTTGAACGACGACACCTCGGACGGTTTCCTGATTTATACAGAGCCATTGAACATAAAACGCTGACCTGAGAGACATTCTGTGTAGCTCCTGAGTTCTTGACATATAGTATGCCATCATACTTATCACCTTCTTCATACGTCGAGTTGCCATCAGTTGCATTCATGTACGCCGCCCAGACATTTGGCACATTGGATATTGGTGCACCATTGTCAACGTTACCGGACTGCGACCTGTAATTAGTAACAGGTACGCAACTTATCTTAATCATGTTCAACCCTGAAATTCCGGCAGGATTGAGTCGCGTGATCAGTGTGTTGAATTGAGATTGATAGCTCTTTTTAACGCTGAAAGGTTGAAACCAATTGTATGCGTTTCCATTGAACGAGTAGTTGTCGGCCTGCAGTGCAGTCAATGTACCAAAAGTATTAACCAAACCCGTTGACGATGCGTCATCTGTAGAAAATCCGAATATGTCCATTCTGACGCCGTCGTAGATGTTAGTTGCTCCTGATGTGTAATTGACCGAATCACAATCCAACGTTATGAAGAAAAAGTTTGGAAGCGCTGCAACTGGTTCAATGCCAATAGTGTTGCCCGATAGCACTATTGCGTACTGTTGAGTTGTATCTTGGAGATTAGTTACAGCGGTTTTAAGCTGCTTCATTCTATTTCCTAGTATGTCTACAGAACCGTTGTTACTTAGAGCTGCAAGCAGGACTTCCCAGTTCATGTTACCATTGTTCACTGAGTTATTCAATGAATATATTCTACTCGAACCGTTCATGGCCAGCAGATTACCATTTGTATCCGACAACGCAAGTACTCTAGCTATCTTACTACCAGTATTTATCCGCATGTTGTACATGTTGGATACCGGATTGTTGATTATGCTATTTGTGCTTGACGATGGGGTTGCTATGTTGTTATCACGAATAACTGCAGCAACTGGGCGGACCGTAGGTTCGGTGTCGCCAGGTCGATAGAATCGAATGTTAAGCTGATCGTCACCGGCATAGGGGGAATTGTTAACTGGGTTATAATCCTTTGAACCTTGATCAGCGAACAGCAGCATGCTGTATGGGACGTAGCTGTTCCAGCTAACCATCTGGTTGAGCGGACCTGGATCATCCGCATTGCACACTACTCCTTTTACGGATCCAGGTGCATGACAGTCGATTGGTTCCATCTTAGCTGCGCCCGTTTCGGTTATTCTAGAGGCATAGAGACCGCGGAATCCATCATTAGACCTGGGGAACACACCTAGTATTGCAGCACCGTCACCGCTTTTATGCAGTTCTGTCGCCGTATAATCTATCAGTGAATTCTGCCAGTTTGCATATATTGTTGACCCAAACTTAAGATCAATGATTGCTGAATCATTAACCGTAGCGGTTTGGCCTAGTGAGCTAACCGGTGCAATAGATCGAGTGTATTTCTGTTCACCTGTGAGTAACGACGAAACTGCTGAAGACGGAACGCTGAATACTATCTTATTCGCCCAAGGGAAGCAAGCAGGACCTAAGAAGTCACCGTCCTCAGGACTATCCGTACCTACTGAAGTATCCAGTCCTGTTTCTCCAACTACAACTGCCCTCAAGGTGAATCCTGTAAGGAGAATCCAAAACGGTGCAGTGACCGCTCCGTGAATATGCAATCTAACTTGCGGAGATTTTGACATGTCCGGTGAGAAGCTCTTTTCGGGCGGTTTGTTTGATGCAGGAGTCACTGTTGTCCATGTTCCTGGTTGAAGAATGATACCATCAACTACCTTCATGTAATCATTTAGTCGACTCTTCATGATATCAGTCCACCCGAGCGACGCTTTAACCGGAACATCTGAACGGCCACCTATAGAACCTGCATCCGTCGGGTTCAACGTAGCTGTATTCGAAATCAACTCGCCGTAATCGTAAACTTGCGTACCCCAATAGGCATTACCTACAGTTGCTCCAGCAGTACTAGACGATACGGTAGCTACATTTACTTTCGCGCTTCCGTTGAAGAAGCTTGCTATGATCGTGTTAGCTGCACACAGGTTGGAGTTATTAGGGAAATCAATGGTGATCTGAGTGTCTTCTGTTCCATCAGCTGGGGTTACCTCAGGAACTCTAAGCAACATCGACGATCCAAATGCAAGCGTCGATGCAAGCCACTCACGCTCTGAGGGTGGATTCTCATTACCTTCTGACAAATATTCACGTATGAATATTTCATATGCTGAAAGTCCAACAACCCGTCCTTCATTATATATCTGTTTAGGCATTTACATTACCTCCTTGATGGTGAGCTCGAATAAAGGTACTCCGAAGAATTCGAAATGCTAAGCCCTCTACATTATGCGATGACGAGATTAACCTAGGCAGAAGCCTGGCACCACGCCGAACAGTTCGTGAGAAGAACGCGTTGTGGGGGTGCCATCCTCCTCGATACCGCGAAAGATACTGTTGCCGGTCGCTGAACGCAACCACCAGATCGTGGGAGCAGACGTAGTAGGATCGGAGCTCGAAGCAATTTGCTTTATTTTGGTTGACGGACTATATACCGGACCGGTCGATTCATAACCACCGTATATTTCATGACCTGATGGGATCCAAATTGTCTCAATTGATTCCATCTCTGCATATACGCTGTTAGTAAATCCTATGCTATACTTCACCACCGATGTGAGATTGTCTTGTATCTCTTTTGGTAGTTTCGACTTGACAGTTTCATTGAGATACGTTTTCATTTCCGATGCAGGATAACCACCATCAAATGCCACTTGAGCACCTATCTGATGCTTAGTTGCCAAAGCGGACTTTGCTAAGAATGAAAGCGGTACCGTGTCACCGTTTGCTTTAACATCTTTATCAATTCCGACAATCTCGTATTCGATGATACCTTCAGAACCCATATCAATTGTCTTATAATCATGAATGTGATATTTAGTTTTATATGTGCCATCCTGAGTTGCAGCAATTATTTGCGCCCAGGTATCCGAAATTTCCACGCCTACCCCTTCGCCATAGTGAATAGTTGCACTTCTGGCTCCCCAAGGGGCTCCGAGAATTTCTCCGGAACTCCAAGGGACGTATATGTCCTTGAGATTGGGGATCTCCAGGAACGCTCGATTAGCTATGCTACTTGGACGTCCCAAGAAAGTTATCGATTCCAACGAAGTATCTCCGCAGAACACTTCCTTATCAACACTGTCACAGTTTGCCGGAATTATAAATGATTTAAGTGCAGGCAGTCCGGCCAATCCAAACTCAAAAATGTAAACCAAATTATCGCATTCCAACTCAATCATATGAGATAATTCACGTGTTGGAAGTACTAAACCTATGCTGCCAATAATCGGTGTATTCATTATAGCGCCTTTAGTGATATTGCCGTTGGAGTCTTTCTCAACAGCAACAAATCCACGGACTACCGATGCATCGCAACTGGATTTGGTGTAACCAATTTCAATATTACCTGTGCATTTCTTTCCTTCGGTGAGAAGCTTGGCTGTTCCGCTTTCCGACATCTCGCCAATCGGTTTAGAGTTGTACTTGATTGTAATATCTGCCATGTTGATAACCCCCGTCAGTTAGCGGTGATAACTACGCTACCATCGTAATCGTCTGAATAGATAGTAGGCGACACCTCAGGAGCTCCGCTCCATCTTTGTGTTTTGCTATTGAACGTGTAAGTTACGTCTTCGTGCTGGAACTGAAGTTCGAACCAGCCGGTCTGCCCATAGATCTTTTTTGACCATACTATAGGATCTGCTACGTTCGGAACACCGGTGAGTGTAATGTTATTCGCTGCTCTGTTCATCGCAGGCAGTACAGCATCGTAGGTTGATACGCCGTATTTTAGGTCAATGCTATTTTCTCCCATATTAAATATCCTCCTTTGTATTTGCATCAATTTCGGACCAATCTGCAGGATTATCTGTATCTATGACAATTGCACGATTGGTGCCGTTGACTAGTATCTTTCCCTCATCGGCAACAAGCCTTGAAAGCGTTTTGTATCCCGCTTTAGCCGGTTTTTTCAGAGTTACGGTTACTTTGTTACCGTCAGTAATTTTGTAAAGTTTTATCGTTTTCATTTCTATCTCCTGTTGACTTTAATGATTTGTTATTATATAAGTTATGTCATCATAACATCTAACATTACTCTTTTTTCATATTCTCTTCGGGCTTCAATACTACTGTGTGTTGATGTAATTCAGACCATCCTTTGTCCGACAGCTCCACAGAATAAACGCGATCTCCGGCTATCGCAGTAAATAGCATTGTTGCAGATCCAGAATCCAGCTTCGTTGCAATCAATTGAATATCTTCAACTTCAACTGCAATTAAGTAGGACCCAAATTGAGATGCAATTTCAGCAAATTCTGTGATGCCGTAGGTACATTGAATGGGTTTTGATCTCCACCAGCTGGATACTGGAGCACTTCCGGATATAACCGTCGTCGTTCCGAGAAGGTCTTCAGTTACCGCAATTGTACGATTATCAGGGATTGAGCTGAGATACCATCCAACATAATTAACATCATCAATCCGGTACCAGCCTTCATGAAGTATCCATCTAACATCTGGATATGCTGAAGTAGTTATCACAGACCCTTCCGATATTTTCTGATTGTTATATATTAAGTAATCCTTCATCAAGTGACCTCCGGCTCACTACTTATCATGTATATGTCATATAAATCGGGAAGTTGGATTGGTTTAACTCTATTCGGGTCTGTTAAGCTAACCACGTACCACCCGCAAAAAGGTCGATTACCTCCCCACGTATACCAACCATGCAGTAGTCGCCATTCTTCCGAATTGAATCGGTTCAGCCGAACTACTGAATTCTCTGGTATCTGACATGTAGAATTCGGAATCTCCAAATACATAAAGAAACACCTCCGTTACTCTCATATACAAGGTTCGGAGGTGTAAATTAGTTACTACGTGTGTTACGCTTTTATGAACTCATTGTACTTTTCAAGAGCTATATCTGCTACCACTTTCATGTCAGGATGCGGTGCTCCGGTTGTTCCTCTGCTTCGTAGGTCAAAAAAGTGTTCCCATCTACTTGGAGTCATGGAGAGTACAACCTGCGTTGCAAGTGAATTATTAAGCACGGAGCGGGCATCCTGTGGAGTTCGTCCATTTCTTATCATGGTCAAGTAGCTCTGTTCCGCAGATTGCGTTGCCATCATCCAGCAAGTACGGCTTGACTCGTCCCAATCAGCATACGTAGACGGAAGTATAACCTGTATCTCGCTGCCAAACTTAGCTGATGAGTAATTGCAATATCGTGTAGACGCCTGAGCCACTGCACATCTATGCCGAACAAGTTCATGAGACACACCTCTGTCGCAAGTAAAACAGATAGAAACTAATTCATGTTCATGCTTATGTGCCTTAAGCAGTTTATCACTTAGCAGCTGTACATCGTCGAATTCAATCGATGTTGGAATACCGCCATCTTCTGCAAGATATTCATTGCAAAAGAGCACATACATCTGCCATATCAGACATATTGATTCATACTTCGGATTGAATAGATGTGATACTGATACAGTGACCAGCCAATTACTACCGGCAAGCTTACTCACTATCACTCCAGGGATATTAAGTAGAATATCCAGCGATTCAGCTTCAACCTTGTAGTGAACATGAGCATGTTCCAGCATTGCATAATGTTTCCGCTGAATGAGCATCTTTACAAACTTCTTCGCCGTCCCAGGACCGATCTTATCTTCAGATTTGTAACATATTCTGCCAATTCGCTCTATTCGTTCAATTGGGTCCTGGATATCAATGATTTCGGCATTGGGATCAATAAATTTCATATGATTTCTCCTTACATGTATTTTTCTCGGAATTGAGCTTCACTCAGCTTAGGTATGCCATGTTTGACCGCAGCTTTATTCTTTGCTGATGTTCCATTCGGATCATCGGTAATGAGTGCGAATGTATGCTTATTTACATCATCTTTGACAATAAATCCATGTTCGGCGAGTTCCTTCACAAACTGTGCACGAGGTACACTTAGTTTTCCGGTGATTACCACCTTATGTGCGTCTCCGCTAGATGCTTTTTCTGCCCTCCATGAGATTCGGTCTTCGATTAGCTTCAATCGTCGGAGCTTAGCTGTATTACGATACAACATTTCTGTATTAGCTACACCGATTATAGCATAGAGTTGTTCTCCTGTAATTCCATCTCCACAAGCGCGTGCGATATAATCATCGGTTAAGAATCTCTGAACAATCTCCGGGTGTTCTGCGAATTTAGCTGCAGTAACATCTCCAAATCGCGGTATATTGCATGCCTTGATTGCATCCACAAGCCGAATTGAGCTGCCGTCCCAGCCGAACAGCTTCGTAAACATCTGAGCAATAAGCTGTTTATGACCGGAAAGTCCCGAATTCGCTATAGCGGGCGGATCCGCCATAAGCGATTCTATCGTAACATCTTCCCCATACAATTCCTCGATGAATTTAAACTTTATTGCATCTTTCAGCCCATCTACGGGAGCTAAAGATTCTATCCATACGGAGAGATCTTGCCTCTTTGCGTTTGAGCATTCAACATTAGGGCATTGAAGATGTACACCCTTCCATCCAAGAGGTGTTCCGCAGTCAGGACATTTTACCGGAAGTGTAACGCTACCAGGTTCAACTACTCCAAGAATATATGGAATTATTTCACCGCTCTTAGTTATTTCAACTTTAGCTCCGCTACCGATGTTGTTGTCACGAATATACTGCGCGTTGAACCCTGTGCAGTATTCAACATTTGTGCCAGATAGCTCAACGGGGACAACATGAACACGAGGGATGAGATAATGAGTTTTAGAAAGCGACCACTCTACATCAATGACTTCGGTTATTTTAGATTCTGCCTTGAATTTGAATGCCTTTGCGATGTAAGATATGTTGCTTCCATCACGCACGGTGCCGAGCTGATTGAGCACAATACCGTCAGCCGGGTAAGTGCCATACCATTCATCCTTAAGCGATTCCATTGTATCAAGGAGCTCAGTAGATTTTAATTCTCCTAGAGTCTTATATGGGGCTACTGAAATAAACTGCGATCTGAGCCAGCTCACCATGTTGTTCACCTTGTTGAACTGAGTGCTGTTGTTTTCGTCTCCGATAACAGTATAGACAATTATGGATAGGTAATTGAGATCATCGCTCATCTCCTTGGCATTTATAAGACCGGCAGTTGTGTTACGTGGATTTTTTGCCTCCGGATTGCGTTCTGCATAGGCTTTGAAGTCGGCAAACGCCATCACTATTTCTCCTCGAATAGCTCCTGTGAATTCACTATCGGATTTGAGCTGATTTAGTTCGGGTGCTATCTTAAGCGCTTTAGCCGTGATATCTATTCCGGTAGTTCCGTCTCCACGAGTGAGTGCTCGCTGAAGTTTGCCTCTCTTGTAATAAAGAGCTATACTGATACCATCCAACTTAAGCGAGGCCGCAAGAGTGCGCCACTGGAAATCCGATCCGAGCTCTTTCCAGTTGTGACATTTATTGAGCGAGCCAACAACTCCATACCTATGGGCGACTTTTTCGCCTGGAGTGGTATCCGCGTTGATGTCATATCCCCAACCTACGGACAGGACCTCAGCATTCGGATCTAATCTACGAAGCTCGTCTACTCTATCGTCGAATTCAGCATCAGTAAGTGGGCTAGACCCGTCTTCGTAATACTTCTGTGCTGCATCTTTCACTTCGCTTGATAACTTGAGAATTTTCTTCTGCATCGGATTCATTGTTCGTCATCCTCCATGTTGAACATACCAGACTTAATGTCATTGCGGATTGACTTTACCATAACTGTACCGCCTACAGCTATAACTGGAATACAAACTTCTCCTCCAATAAGGGAAGGTACATCACGATTCGCCTTGGCAATGGGCGTAACTATGAGCATAACCACGATACCCACTATAATCGCGATGATGTACGGAAGAGCTTTCCTAATCATATGTTTCATTTGTTTTCTCCTCTCGAGCTCTAGCTCTGTTGATCTACACTACTTAACGACCGCGGTAAACTAATAGCAGCTGTAGAGTACTACAGCTGCTGATAACGATTACGCGATCATCCTTGCAGGTAAAAGGAAATCAGCCGCATTTGCTCCATCCGCAAGATGTACATGTTCTACATCCTTCTGTAGCAATAACTGAATTCTCTTTGCATTCCGGGCACTTAGTTAATTTAGACGAAGTTTCGGCAACAGACTCCTTAGAAGCTTCATTTATCGTCGCTGAAGTAGCTCCTCTATGTGCAGCTTCAATCGCACGGCCAATAGCATCAGGACAGGAAATAACTTTAATATTGGGATTCTTCATCTTAGCCATAACAGTGGTGGGACACTTGATTCCTTTCAGCTGGTGGATTATTTCTTCTATGTCTACTCCTGATCGAAGTGCGATACTTATGAGTCGAGCGGTCGCTTCACTCTGTGATGGGCAGCCACCTGCTTTACCTAGATGCGTGAAGACTTCGCATATACCTGCATCATCCTTGTTAACTGTGACAAACAATGTACCGCATCCAATCTTGTATGCCGTTGTCGTTCCTGCAACTACCTGCGCGCGAGTTCTAGGTTTGGATTTGACCACGGATTCGGCTTTTTTGCTGTTTCCAATGTTCAGTACTTGATTATCTCGACAACCGTCGCGATAAACAGTAACTCCCTTACAGCCGAGTTCATAAGCCTTTCTGAATACGTCTGCAACATCTTCACGCGTAGCTGAATTAACAAAGTTAACTGTTTTAGATACTGCATTATCTGTGTGTTTCTGTATAGCAGCTTGCATCTTTATATGCCACTCAGGAGATATATCATGAGCAGTGACAAACACGCGGCGGATATGCTCTGGAATTTCATCTATGTGTGCAACTGTCCCTGCTTTAGCAACTTTGCGCATCAGTTGGTCTGAATAAAGGCCTGCTCGCTTCATCGCTTCTACAAAAATTGGATTTACTTCGGGAAGCTCAGTGTTATCCATTACATTTCGCATAAACGCAAGAGCAAACAGCGGCTCAATTCCGCTTGATGCTCCGCATATCACCGAAATTGTACCTGTAGGGGCAACTGTGGTTCTAGTACCATTCCTCACTGGAGTGGTCTCATATTTATTTATGCGCAATTTGGGTGACTCGTCAAACAGCGGATATGCACCTCGACTTTGAGCCAGCCGACAAGATTCATTGTATGCGGTGTTTTGAATAAAATCCATGACGATCTCAGCCATATCCACGCCGTCTTCTGAATCATATGGAACCTCTAGCATATACAGCATGTCCGCAAGGCCCATTACACCGAGGCCAATCTTTCGTGTCGCTCTGGTCATCTTATCTATCGAAGGGAGTGGATATTGATTAACCTCGATTACATCGTCCAAAAATCTAACTGCGAGACGGACTACACGATCCAATTCGACGAAATCTACCCTCTTTCCAACCACAAACTTACTTAAGTTTATGCTTCCCAGGTTACAAGCCTCGTATGGCAGCAACGGCTGTTCGCCGCAAGGATTAGTAGCTTCTATCTCGCCGATGTTAGGAGCTATGTTATCTTCGTTGACGCGGTCTAAAAAGATGATTCCCGGCTCACCGCTTGTCCACGCAGCATCCACCATCTCATCAAATACGTATCTAGCATTCAGCTTGCCCACTGTAAGATCGGTCTGCGGGTCAATAAGATCATATTCTTCATCTGCATAAACAGCTTCCATGAACTTTTCGGTAAGTCCTACGGAAATGTTGAAGTTGGTCAATTGAGTCTTATCATCTTTGCAGTGAATGAATTCCAGTATATCGGGGTGATCAACACGTAGTATGGCCATATTAGCTCCACGACGCATGCCGCCTTGTTTCACATAATCTGTGCCGGCGTTATACATTTTCATTGTCGCTACCGGACCTGAAGCCTTACCTCCGGTACTGTTGACTATACTGTCTTTAGGACGAATTCGAGAGAATGAGAAGCCGGTACCGCCTCCAGATTTGTGAATGATGCCCATATCGTGATAGGTTTGAAAGATCCCCTCCATGGAGTCTTCTATTGGTAATACAAAACACGCAGATAATTGGCCTAGCGGTCTACCTGCGTTCATAAGTGTCGGAGAATTGGGCATGAATTTCTGCTCTATCATGATTTGATAGAAAGCATCTGCGTATCGATTCGATTCGTCCTCACAGCTTGCTACTGTATCTGCAACTCTGTGAAATAATTCGTCTACAGTTTCAACAACATTCCCGTTTTTATCTCGAGTGAGATATCGTTCTCTAAGTATCCTTATTGCGTTTTCTGAAAATGCCATTCGGCTACCTCCGATAAATAAAATATGGTAGGAGCAGAGGGACTTGAACCCTCACGGGTATACCGGTGGATTTTGAGGCCACTTCGTCTGCCAGTTCCGACATGCTCCTACGTATAATAAATAAAAGATTGACCTGACTTTCTGCTGTTATGGGCTACATGTTTAAGTAATCGAACGGCTATCATGTTAGATACAAGTGATTTGTTTCTACTCGTCACTGTATCCGACGCGTACAATTACTTCCAGAGGTACTACAGCTGTCTCCGTATCAGGTACGAGGGCAACATCCCAACGTGGTGTTTCCGGAAAACACTATTTGGTAGATCTGGTAGGACTCGAACCTACAACTAATCGGTTATGAGCCGACTGCTCTGACCAGTTGAACTACAGATCCATGATATTATTCGTCAAGATTAAGTAAGCAACAAGCTTGATAGTATAGGTATCATTATCTCATTGATTAGCTAGATCAATGCTACCTTGTTGCTGCTGGTATCCGAGAAGAGATTCGAACTCTTACTTAGCGGAGCTTAAATCCGCTGCCTCTGCCGTTGGGCTACTCGGACATGTTGGTCGGCATTTCCTCCGACCTGAGGAGCTTTCACCTCTCCGCTCGCTGACGGGCTGGTAACGTAAAAGGAGGGCTTCTGTCGCCGATGGTGCTCAAGACAGGACTTGAACCTGCAAGTCAGTTGACACCGGAACCTAAATCCGACGCGTTTGCCAATTTCGCCACTTGAGCATGATGGCACCGCAACTCAAAGTTACGATGCCGGAGAGCTTTGCACGAGAAAATGAATTCGTGCTGGTGGAAGCTTCCCATCCGATCCGTTGGAGGTTTACCAACCCGTTCATGAACTGGAAGGTTACTGCTCTGGTCAGCGGCCTTGCCTTAATGCACCCCGTTGGTTACTTTTGTTTTATCGGTGTCACCCGAAAAGAAGTTGGACTCAACTGCAAGAAGAATCTCCTTACTGGTCGGAATGGTGAGATTTGAACTCACGGCTTCATGCTCCCAAAGCACGCGCCCTACCTGGCTGGGCTACATCCCGAAATCATTTAGATTCACATTGAAAAAGTTCATATTGGTTTTGAAGTCATACTAGTTACCTCGGATAGATATTAAAGGTAATGGCTGAGGTGGTAGGAGTTGAACCTACACTCTCGGAGTCAAAGTCCGATATGCTGCCGCTACATAACACCTCAATGTTCACATATCATTCTTGATAACTACATATGCAAGAATTGCTACGCCCACTATAACGAGTCCTAATATTGTCCACGACATAGATGATAATACGATCTTTGGTTCGCGGAAGATCGTGAGACGCGTTGCTTCGTAGTATGATAACGATCAGTGGTATTCTTTCACAACCTTAAGCTTGTGTCTTACACAATACTTACCTAAAAGTTGTTCAAGTCCATCTTGAATTCGAGGAAAGTAATTTCGAGAACTATCCTTGAGTCTATATCCAGTACTACGATTACCGATCAATTCGTACTTGTGTACAAAGCTACAGTTCTTCTTTGACAGCGGACGCTGTACCACCTTATCTATTTCTTCGATCTTGATGCCATTATCTTCCGTGAATGCGCACATTGGAATATCCCTGCTCATCACATAGACCATTCTGTTACCATTTGCTGTCCGTCTATATATCGTGCAGAGTAGATACCAGTCATGTTTGCTTGATACTAGACGAGTATAAGGTGTCATATTAATTTACCTCCTGATTCGCTATGGTAGTTATGGGATTTACTCCTGCCATTATGCACTGGATATCTGTAAGTACCAGTAACCAATTCTGAATCTTCTCCATGTTTGCTTTATCTACATGATCGAACATATCGTCAATCATCAATAGCTTGCAATCATCATTTAAGCTAACAATAGCTACCATGAGCGCGAGGCAGAACATCGCCTTTTCGCCGCTGGAGAGCATTTCATATGCAACATATTCCCCATTGCGTGATATTCCAAAGGAGAACGAATTTGCTTTCTCAGTAACTATGAACTCAGGTTCAGCATCGCGTCCAAAGAACGTCTTGATGTCATAGAACATGGAATCTCGAAGTCCGATGAACGGAGATGCTATCTTGGACTGCAATCCGTTTACACCCGATGCTTTCTCTAGAGCCTTGAATGCCGCAAGCAACGTATCCACTCGCATCTTATCGTTTACAAGTTTCTTAGCAAACGCAGCATTTTCAATCTGACCAATCTGTTTGTTAAGCTCGTCACGAAGTTCTTCATACTGCTCAAGCGTGAAGTCCATAATATCCGATACATCTGGAACAGGCTTCAACGATGTACGATAGAAATCACGTTCATTATAGCGAGTTATGAGTGCGTTTGAGTTTCGAATTACTGTGTCGATAGCATTCTGCGATACTTGGATATCATGCTCCAAATTCATAAGTTCGGTTTCTATGCTCATCATCGCAGTATTGATGCCTTCAAGCTTGTCAGCCGCTTCAGCTCGTCTTTCTGCAACAGTTGCACAAATGACATCGGAGAACATCGGACATACACCGTCAGCATCGGCTATCTTTTTGAGCTGATTAAATTCAAGATTGAGATGAGCGTATCTAACATGCAAGTCGTCTTTGCGCTTAATCTTTCCTGCGATGTCTGCTCGGATAGCTACGATGGTTTCAGCATGCGCTGTATTGCGAGTATCGTCTGCAATAGTTTCCTGAAGATCAGAATATCTTTCGAGCATCTTGTTAGCTTCAGCATTTGCGTCTACTGCCTTCTGGTGAGCAGTGATCCGGCTTATCTTTTCGTTCACTTCTGCAAGCTGCCTACGAAGTTCGGTGATACTTACATCATCACCGTCATATGTAACAACTGACTGCATCGTGCTGGCAAGTCGTTTTGATTCTGCTGTGTATGCAGATACTGCAGATTTACACGATGCGTTAAATGTGCGGATTGCATCTATTCCTGATGCGGCAGGATACAGCGATCGAATAACGGGCAATGAATCATCAGGAACTATGATTGCCGAATCGCTAAGGGTCTTTTCGACAAATTCGTTCCAATTGATATTACACTCAGTCTTCGGAAGATAGTCGATGAACCAATCCTTCAACTTATTTGCAGTCATCCCTGCGAATTCGCTGAAATTGAAAATAGGAAGCTCTATCTTTGATAACGCCGTTTCGATTGAACCCTTCATCAACTCGGGAGTTATAATCGTCTGTGCGTTTACAGTATTACCGAGCTTAGCAAGCTGTCGATAGATAGTTACAGGAGTTCCATTGTATTCAAGGTTAAGCGTTACACTCATAACAGGACCTACGCAATGCCCAAACATTGCTGCATTTGTTTTATTCGTCCCTGGAATGTATCCGAGAAGCGCCCACTGGATCGCCTGCAAAATTGTGGACTTACCACTGCCGTTAGCTCCAGTGAAGAATATTTTCCGTTCGAGATCGTACTCTTTATTGATGCCATGCAGCCCCTGGATCTTGATATGTTTGAGAATCATTTTATCACCTCCGATATACATAACGATTTAGTTGCTTCATATATGCAGCGCCATCTGCGATTCTTTCGCCCGGTTCGAGCAAATATCCATTTCCCTGGAGTTATCTTGAACTCCAATTCGATATGTGCAAACATCGGATACGACCTCACACGCTCTAACATGATAGGAAGATGCTCTAGTGTGATATGATCAATGAGCTCGCGCTTAACTCGATGTCGGTTAGATGCAGACACTGAGGGAGATAAAGTTAATCCGGCCTCGGACACGCATAACTGGTATTCTGTTTTTCGTGGAAGATGCTTAGACACTTCAAGCAACAACCAATGTGTAATGTTAATGTTAACTATGTGCTTCATTGTTCACTCTTGTCAAAATCAAACATCGAAAAATCCAATTCAGGTTCTTGGTCATCCGCTCCGTAATTTGTTTCAGAACCAAATGGACAGTGCCAGTTGGGCGATAGTTTGCCTGAAAGACCTCGGTTATGTGCACATCGTTTGTTATCCGTGTTGTAGTACCAACAGTCCGCACAGACTACTAATTTATCCATATACGTATATGGACATGCATCCAAAAACACTCCAATGGCATTAAAGAACTCGCGCCGGTCTGTATCTTTTTCATTCTCAGCGATATTTTTGACCAGCGGCACAACTACATCAAGATCCATGTATCGACTCATACATTTTGTCCTCCTTTGTATACAGTAAGATGATGCTTTGCTCGTGTTATTGCTACATAGTACACATTAAGATTATCTTCATCTTTAAGTCGGAACGACTTCCCTCCAACATCAAGTATAATTACGTTATCAAATTCTAATCCCTTGACGGAGTGAATGGTACCTACATAGCATGTTGCATCAGGATCATCTCCTCCAAGAGACTGAATCAATCGTGTTATCCAGTCTTGGGAAGATTCTCCTCGATTGGGTTGCGGAACTTCACATTTCAATATTTCGCTGAAGTCGAAAGCCATATCTTGTTCCCCTTTATTCATAGCGTCACGCAGTTTCCTGATTGTTTGCTTTATCTCGCGAACTGCCCAACAGCGTGAAAACTGAGTAAAAAATTCGTCTTCCGTGTAAGGCGATATGCTGTCCTGTCGGACATATGCTTCATAGTAGCTTGCAGGAAGCAATGAAGCTGCCCATTCAACCAAATAACTCGAATCGGTTATTGATCGACACAAGTTGATTATTCGGTCAGGCGATCTAGACGTGATGTGAGCAATTTTAAGGTGATTAAAGTACTCACAAACTTCGGCGACCTCGGCGTTTGATCTGCAGAGTATTGCTGTATTCGGCTCGATTCGGTTAACCATATCACGAAGCTGCTCATCATGCGTACAGTTATTTATAACCACGACATCATCACCGTGGCGATCGCTCTGAATGGTTACACGATAGCTGTTATCGGCATAGGTGCTCATTCGATTTGCAAATTCGCATATCTCAAAAGTAGATCTATAGTTTTCTGAAAGTTTGTGCACCTCCCATTCTGGATCAACAGAAAGTGCTTTGATGATTGACGAATCGGTTCCTCGAAAAGAGTACAAATTCTGCAAACTGTCCCCCACTGCTGTTATATCTGCATGTTCAAACGACTTGATAAATTCAAACTGTTTAGGGTCTGTATCTTGAAATTCGTCAACGAAGATGTACTTGTACATTTCCTTGTATCGCTTTATTGCACCGTTGTTGTGAACAAACAAGCTGCATATATCATAACACATCTTATCGAATGTTACCAGGTTCCGCTGTTTCATTATTCTATCAGCTGCAGCATAGAGGGCTTTACGCTTTTTATCATCTTTCATAGCTTCGTTCAATTTATATCCAAGATGCATTGCAGCTTCATTTCGAATGTGTTTTGTTTCTGCTTCTGTAGCAACTGCTGGAATATCGCTGTATCCTAACAGCGTACGTATGAACTTGTCTTGAGCTATAAGGCCATAGCAGAAGCGGTGGAATGTCCCAAATTTAGGAGTCGACGAAGGACGCATGTGCGATCCAGAATATCTATTCTCCATCTCAAACGCCGCAGCATTAGTGAATGTTAGCACTAAGATGGAGCGTGGGTCTACTCCGTCAGCTACTAGCTTCTTTATTCTTGCGAGCATAGTATAGGTTTTCCCCGTTCCGGCTCCGGCAAGGCAGAGTATTCGGCGAGATCTGCTATCTACTACCGCCTGCTGCTGTTTGTTTAAATTCATTGCGTAATCTCCTTATAACCTGCGTACCGATTGTGTTGACTTTCACAATCGTCATAAACTGGAATGTTAATGATACATCTTAACGATCACACTAACTTGAACATCTCACTTATTACTTATCAAAAAAAAATAAAAATGGGGGATGTTATTACATCCCCCATAACTATTCAATATACTGTTCACATCATTCGACATGGAACGAAACTACATCAGATTTTTCGTAGTTGAATTCAATGTCAACAGCATCGGCCATTGTTTGGTATCCCCAGCCGAAGTCATCGTCAGGCTCACGAACTGAACCGTCCGCACGAGCCAGCATACCGCTCAATGTATAACAGAGGCGGATTGTTCCGTCCACCGTGTAGGTCCTATCTTCCGATTGGGGTTCAGGAAGCATGTCAGATATCATTTCCCAAACATCGTCTTCGACACGATATTCATCTAAGGCTATCCAGGTACCTAATTCAGGGATGTCAATTTCGTTGTCCTTAGCCCAATCATGTTCCTGTTCAGTCCAGTCATACTTCCCGTCTGCAGTGATTGTAATCTGCGTGCCGTCAATGTCAACTTCAACTACATCAGTTACATCGTCTACTTCTATCCAGTCATCTTCAGGCTCATCCCAGTAACCAGCGTTGATTGCAGTCGATGATTCTATACGTTCTTCAGCGTTCATAGCTTCCCGTATCTGCGCAGCGGATTCATCCGCAATTCGTTCTGCATAGCGAGCGATGAGATATTCCGGACGGCGAATCTTTCGCATATCTACTTTCAGAGTAACACTAGAGTCGTAGTCTGAAGATTTAAGATCGACGGTGAGCTCGTTGTTGGGTTCTATCCATGCCCCAGCGTATTCAACAGTATCGCCTATATCTAACGACACTAGTTCAGCTACACTATGACCTAGTTCATCTAGATCTTCGCGTGTGAAGTACGATTCGGGGTCAATATCATATGCTCCACCATAATTAGCGCCTGTAGCAGAATTTATGTAATCATTTGAAGGAGGATAAACATACCCTGCGTCAGATCCGTATGTCCAAACAATGATGCATTCCTTACCTTCGGGATCAGTAGAAATTTCAAATTTCTGGGTATCTGTAACAGTGCCACCTGTATCTTTATCAGTCCACATAACATCGACTGTTACATACTCATCGTTTACATCGGTTACTACACCTTGATATTGACCGCCGAGTAATCCGCTCCATTCAAGCTGATCGCCTACCATGAAACTGTATTCGTAGTAATCGTCATCACGAGCAGCAGATACTACCTCGTCTTCAAGTTTATTCAACTGATCAGGACGGGCAGCAATTCCACATGTATTAGTTGCTGATTCGACATTGTCCGCTATTTTAGTGAATTTGGGCTTCAGGTCATACCCTACTTCACCTAAGAACTCTTCACCACACTCTTCACAGACAAACCGATCTTGATAGTCGATATCAAGTAAACGATGAACTTCGTTATCCACATCAACTAACGCCTTCGTTTGACATGATGGGCATTGAAAATATATATTTGATGTTCCTGTTATAATAGGTGTGTTTGTCAATTTCATACTATCTCCTCTCAAGCGTGAGCAACTATCATGCCGTTACGATATTTAGCATCAGGAAATACAGACATCACTTCGTCAAGATACCACTGAGTCTTCTTCGCCATCTGGTACCCCTTCGATGTGGGTCCTTCTGCACGTCCTGTGCCTTCATAGACGGTTATGTAGACTGGACCGCCAGCCTTGACCAATCGCTTTATGTTTCTAAGCACATTTAACCTTTCATATTGCTCTTTGATGACGTTTAGAACGTTTGCACAGGTAGCACTATCTGCACCCCCGTTATCTCGACATTTCTGAATAACTTGATTGTTGTGTTCTGCACTGCGATTGTATTTATCATACACTAGATTAGTTACACCATAATCTTTAAGATATTCCGTAGCTCGATCAAATTTTCCACCACCGTAATCTAAGTTCATGGTGTTAGGCGACCAGTTAACTTTGCGAAATACACCAGCAACTTGGTTCAATGACGTATCAGCAGACGAAAATTCTTGGTCCGCTGAATCAAAGTCGGTATCATCGACATTGAATGCAGAATTGACTTGCCGATTTGGAACGTATGCAACCACGCATAAACCCCTGCGACCTCGAGCCTCCATAGATGCAACTCTATCCCAAAGCTCATCTGAATCTGGGTTAGGACTAGACAGCTGACGACCATGATTATCTTTGATCACGAATAACGCAGGAGGCACATCTGCATCAATGTCTGCATCCTCGCACCATCTCCGATATGCCTCATCATAATCTGGATCACCCTTATGTATGCGATACATGCGGGCCACTTCATCATTTATTCGATCTGGAGTGGCCATGTACTTGGTAGCAATATCATCAAATAGGTTGTATACTGCCATCCAGCTTGCTCTTATGTATTTTTTCACAGTGCCTCCTTGTCTACAATGACATCTTCAAATGCACCTTCATTTGCTTCGCGAACGATCCACTTAAGCAGCTGCTCAGACTCTTTACCGCAGATCGGGCATATACCTGTAACAGACTGGACTTCTTGATCGGACTCAGTTACTGCTGAAATAAATACTCCGCTACACTTTTCACATTCCGCGATGTAATGATTGGTTATGTTGTTATCTATTTCAATATCCGGATCATCTTCGGTTACGTCATCGAGCGTATCTTGCATAACCTCGATGTCATCTGCCATGTCATCTAAAGTATCATTGATACCGTCATAATCCGAGCCATCCTCTAATTCGTCTGCTGCAGTTATTCGAGTACTAGCAGTGATGGATGATTCAATATAACCGTCTTCTGCGAGTTGATCTTCAATACCTTCAACCATTGAATCTATTCCGCCAAACAAGATATCGTCATCGCCTACAAAGTACTCCCATTCGTATTTTGTATCATGCCATGAGTCCTCACTATAATAATGAAGTTCTGCAGTAACATACACCATGCGGGCATCCTTGTAAGGTTCTCCGTCTTCGTTTAAATCGTCGCGAGCTACTTCGGCATCGAATCTCAGATAGTTTACTTTAATATCCATACCGAGCTTGTCACTTACTTGATCTACAGCTTGAATGATATCCTCGCGCGCAAACTTCTTAACTTCACTAGGCACTGGGATAGCCATTGTTATTACCTCCTACATAATTTAGTAGTCCTGTTGTATTTAAGGTTCACCTACACTCTAAACTCTGAAGCTATAGGCCTCACGCTATTCAGCGTAATTGGTGCAAGCCAGCTGATCTGCAAACTGGATCAAGTAACAGAGTGGGTAGTTTTGATTTGCATGATTAAATTCGTTTTCTTCTAGCTCACACACATTCCAGCGGCCTTGATGCCATCTGATTGCGAGAACTTCCTCCATCTTCATTCGGAAGAATTGCTGTGCCATAAACATTGACGATACTCCATGACCAAAACATACTCCGTTTTCTCGTGTTCTGTACGACGGAACCTTCTCCCAAACACCTGTCTGTTCATTCTTAACGTTTCGCATGAACTGTTCATACCTATTTATCTTGCACCAATCATGTACGAGTGCGATGCGTGCCGCTACGCATGTAAGTTGATGTATGAATTTAGGAAGATTAAGTAGATCCATGGTCTCATTAAACACTTTAAGCGTATGAATACAAAGTCCACCAGGATAAGGTTCATGATACTTTGACGACGCAGGGGCATTGAAGAAATCAGTCCGATCCAACCACTCCAAGCATCTCGAAGGGAATGCGTCATCCGGGTCCTGATGATTACTTCGTACAAACTGATCCTCTAAAACCGCTCCGATTAAGCATTGTATGTATGTGGCTTTATTCTTAGCTATGTATTCCGGGTCATCCATGCTGTAGATCGGCACAGAATGCCCCAGGTATGCTTCAGGACGCGAGCTAACATATCGTCTGTAATCGTCTTGGATCAATTCTATGTTAGCGTTATACTCCGGACGCTCCACGACAACTGCTCCAGATTCATAACTCACTACGCCTACAGGCTTAAACTCCTGATGTGTGTCATACACGGTGTAGTTACATGTCGGCTGATGCCACACGAACCAGTAATGAAATTGAGAGTAAGGGACGATTTTGTTTCTGATCAAGTTGATATCCATGATGTAACCTCCAAGGTTGATTTTGATAAGTTACTTAACGATCAGCCATAAATAATATAGAAAAATAGGCCGCTCGGCTTAGCGACCTATTTCTCCCAGGAAGAAAAGAACACTTATTACTTGTCGCTGTTGTTTGACAGCTGATGCTCAATTTGGTGAATACCGGTAGCAGCGAGACCTGATACAATGCCGATGGCCATTGCATTGATTATATCATTCGCAGGGAACTGGGGCATTTTGATAAGGAACGCAACAATTCCTAACACCAGTCCCAGAGCTCCGCAGATGCTTGGTGTCCACTTATGCAGCTTTTCAGGTGTAGCGCTCTTCCAGATGAAACCTGCAAGAAACGCTATAACAGTGATAGCAGCTACTCCAACAATTCCTAATTCCATGATGTTTGCTAACTCCTTCCAAAGATAAATAGTGATTGCAGCAAGACTGACCAAGTTCCCCGCTAACCCGATCAGTCTCGCCGCTTATTCAAAGGAGGCGGACATGAGACAAATTGACCGCCTGTACGGCGATTGCTTATTGTACTTAGATATAAGGTTGAGTGATGAATTCTTCAACATCACCTTGATAATCAAGTAGTTGCTTCCTACTTGGGATTGTTCTCAACTCTTTGTACGGAAGCGGCCATTGGCTTATCTTATTTATGTTGATTGACTTAATTCCAACCTCAAGGCATTTCTTTATATCTATAGCGTTGAATACAAATGCACGTTGGTGCGAAGCAAACAGCACAATTACCCACCCATATACATTAGATATTTTTGCTTTGTTGCACAGCCCATTGAGCTGTGTATCAGTTATCATGCTGAAGTCAAACCTATCTTCACGAGTTGCTTTGCTCTCAATGTGGTAAAAATTGGGGCTTTTGAAACAAGTGAAGTCGCAGATATTCCGGCTGGTTAGATATTGACCTGTCATTTGGTCCGGAATTCGATCGCAATCGTATCCAAATTCTGGTCTATCTAACCACTCGCGGATCTTTGTCTCTGCTTGCTTTCCGAGTCCATCATTCATGGTTGCGTCTACCTGCTCTGGTTGTTACGAATTCGACAGTGTGTCTACACTTCATAAGGCGATTTCTCTCTGATTTCATAATATTTGAGTGCATCTGTAGTGATTACACAGTCGGTCTCAAAGTATGAGCCCTCGGGCCTATCGATTATGTTGAGTATGTTGAGCCCACGAGGAACGGATCCAGGTTGAACTCCATGCCGAGTGAAATACCAATATGTATCTCCGTCACCTTTGTCAAAGAATTCAGCGCAACGAATGTACCTTTTCATTTTTAATCCTCCGTGTAGTTAATAAGTAGGTTGTTGGCAACACTTATGCATATCAGTCCTGTCCGGCAGCCATTGCCGATACGATGTAATTGACATCCTTATAGATGGCATCATAGTCCATGTCTAATTCATCTAGCGGCACATTGTAGGTTACTATATCTCCCATCCCTTCGTCTACATCGATGTAGATAGTACGGTCAGAAACGGTCCAGTTGGTTATTGGGTGAGGGGCTTCCTCTATAACTTTAGCCATGAGGTCGGAAATGTATGGATCACCATATTCGCCATATATTGGTTCATTGCATTCAGGAGCAACTTGAATTGACGCTGCGGAATCAATTGAGGTGTATGTTTCAAGCTCATCGATCTTCATGTTAAGAGCTTCTAAAAACTGTTCAGGTGTACCTTTAGGCATAATGTTTATTCTCCTTGCATGTATTCTTAGATATGTCTTACAGCAATATCTATTGCATTATATCCAGCACGTTCGATATCATAAATGTGTAAGCTATGCTGGACATCCTCATCAGATAGTGGTAGTAACCAGATGACCGTCAACGACCACAGGAACTATGCTGGTCTTTCTAACACGCTGCGTGTGGCGATCATCGAGGCTTCTACCAGTTGCTTTGAAAGCCTGCAGCTCAGCAGCATGGAGAACGTTGCATACATACTGGCTCGGAGTTTCACGGATAAGTCGCACATAGATATCGCCACCGCGCCATCCGGAGCTTTCAAAATTGTGGACAAGCACCAACGTATCAGTTCCTACATAATCCTCAAGTTCTGCTTCACGCAGTTCGGCGTCAAAGTCTTCTGCTTCCGGTTCAGGAAGAGCTCCGTCATAATAATCCTTGTATTTTGGCATAGTGACATTAATCAAAGAGGCCCAATCGACATAAAGCAGATATTCGACTGCCGCTACTGTCTGCTTCAGCGACTTAACTTGTTCAGGAGTAACTGCTTTCATGCCTGACCAAGACGAAGATTCGCGCTTCACGTCGCCATCATCTGTAAGCCTAACGTCATAATTCCAAGCAAGTGCACTCGAATCATCAAACTTTCTATTTTCATTGCACTCAATGCGAACACGGACACCTTTGCCGCCGTAGTTTCGTTCTACATTTACGTCGAATTGAAGTGAATCAAATACACTTAGATCGGACTCAAGTTGCTGCTTGATCGGATTCGTAACGTCTTGCTCAGCCTTGTCGAACCTCATGTTACGATCGTACCAATCTTGGCGGTATGCTGCTTTCTTAGCTTCATACTCAGCCTTACGTTTAAGTATGTCTTCGCGTTTACCTGCGGTTATTCTGCTCGCTGTAATCTTCATAACCTCTCCTTATTTATGGTTGATCTATTCCAAGTAAATAATCAAACAACGCTGGATTTCCGTGGAGGTCCAATTTGTTATCTACTATATAGTTAGAAACGCTTTTCTTGGTATACAGAATATTTTCAACCCGTTCATCTACGGTGTTAGCTGTTACCAATGTGTAGATATTAACCGGCGTCGTAGTCGAAATCCGGTGGATACGGTCTTCAGCTTGTTCCTTATCTGCAGGTGTCCACGGGCTGTCGTAGAAAATAACGTTGTTTGCAGCAGTAAATGTCTGCGCCGTGCCTCCAGCTCCGATTGTTGCTATAAGTACCGTTGTGGCAGGATCTGTCATAAACTGATGCTTACTAGCTTCACGAGCTTCGAGCGTCATTGTGCCAGTAAACGCGCAAACTTTATATTTACTTGCTATGTACCTATATAAGGTTCGGAGTGGTTCTACCCAGTTAGAAAAAATTACTACTTTTTCTCCGCGCTCGTGAATATCCTGAAGTAGCTCGAGCAATCTTACCAACTTAGCATTGCGTTTGAGATACTCCGTTGGGTTGAATACGTTTAACGAGTCATCAATTATTTCAGGACTTCCGTTAACCTGACGAAGTCGCATCAGCTGTGAAAGCGGATTCAATGAGGACACAATCGCAGCTCGGTCTGCGAGTATTTCGCCTAAAACCGTTTTGTACAATTTCTCTTGGTAAGGTGAGTTTTCAACATACTCGGTGAACCGAATCTTAGGTGGTAGGTCCTTCAATACATCACTTTTCAGCCTACGTAACATGTTGTTCTGAAGCAGCGATTTAAGATACGAGATATTCTTGTACCCTACTATCTCATGATCTCCGTATCCGCCATATACACAAAATTCTTGACACCATGTAAAATATGATGAGTACTTGTGGCCGTCTACAAGTTTAAGCGGTGTGAATACATCTGTGGGCTTATTTGTGATAGGTGTTCCCGTCATCGGAATCCACATCGCTCCGGATCCCGTCTTTTTCTTGATACGCAATAGCTGCTTACCTTGAAGCGAACTAGGTGACGCATTTTTATGGATCTCATCTAACGCAATCATACCTATATATCCCGAATTGATCATTTCAATCAACTCATCAGCTATCGGATACGAGTTACCTTCCCGTATCCTTATACATTCGATGTTAGTTACAATGAAAAACGGAAGATCATCTCCGTTAGGATCACCATGCTGTTTACGGCATCTAAGGTCTGCTAATTTATCTGCGTTACCGTTACAGCGTTCTATGCGAGATCGTTTACCAACTCTAGATCCCAGGATGTATGGAATCTCCTCGCCATCAGTATGCTCAATTATATCATTTTTCCAGTGATACTTTGCGCTGTTTATGCAACAAACTATCAAGCAGTGTTTACATCCGTATACTTCACGATTGTACATAGCTAGATTTAGCACTTCCAAGGTCTTGCCTAGTCCAGGTTCGTCTGCAAGCACAAACCCGCTACGATTACCTATAGCTTCGCGGTGGATTGCCCATTTCATAAAATCGAGCTGGTGCGGATACGGCTTGCATCCGTCTTTAACATAGAAATGGACATTAGACAAATCTATCTCTGGAATATCAGTAGTTGTATCTAATGTCTGATTCACTCCTAACTGTTCGTTGGAACTTATCTTAACTTGATCGCTGTACCCGTTTTCGTTCAGCAATCTGACTAACCAGCCCAACTTGTCATTAGGCACTAACCACAGTTTGCGATCAGCATCCCACCGTCGTCCAGGTATAACCTTCACAATGTTGATTATAGCAATATCATACGGAAACTTGACGATATACTCATCATTATGTTGCGTAATTGTAATCATATTTACCTCATATACTCGTGTGTATTCTGGTGCATCTATGATAACGATTCGACATGGTAAAGGAGCGATTTCTCGCTCCTTAGGATTTACTTATCAAATACCGTGAGTAGCTCGGATATTCGTGCTCCTAAAAGCTGCAATTTGAGCTGCTCATCATCCGAAAATTTGTGTGATCGGGTTGTTTGAACATACCCTATCATCTTTTCTTTGCCCGTTCGTAGCGGTATGCAAGCTGTCCATCTATCGACATCCGTGAGTGTACAGAGAGATTTTTCTGATAACTCTTGGTCATCTGTAGGCGTAAAAATGTACATACTGCGTTCTTGAAGCTTGGCAAAAAATGGTGAAAATAGCGAGGTGGATATCCTATCTATCTTATGCCCTACTGGCTCACGATCAATATCATACACTTCGTAGGTACATGTCATGTATCGAAATGGCAGGTATGCTACAGACACTACGGAGTTTGCGAATTCAATTACTTGAATGCGCTCCGCTTTCAGTTCAACTAGTGCGCATGTAATTAACTCATGTATCTGGTTGCCTACATCTACTCGAGCGTTGATTAATTCATCGTGTGTAGTTTTACTTGTTTTGCTCTTGAGCCAATCAATAAAAACCGTTATCAATCGGATTGCAGCATACAAGAATATACCGCAGATAATTATCATCACACCATAATCGCCGACCAACTTTACAATGTTTTCCGCGTCCACAATGACCTCCAAATCATATCGATGTCAACGATACTTTCTTCCACTTATTGGTTGATACACATATATATAAGGTGTTTTCATCAAACATCATCTGTCCCGGCTCACCCGTACGGAGGGGATTGGATGGGAGAACCTTAGTTGATTTGTCAATTAACTGAGTAAGTGTACCTAGATCGGGGCGAACGATTAGCTGAATGGTATGATAATTTATTCCAGTATAGTCAGGATTCGCTGAATCGGCATCTTGCTCAACTACACTTTTGAATACGCAGTAAGGTTGGTTACTTTCCCCATCGCCTGAATCCGACGATACATGTAACATTGTATGGTAATAAGGGAATGTAGTCGAATCCCATTCTGGAACTGAGCTACCAATCACCTTAGAATTGCAGATTGCAACATGACTGATATGCATAAATGTATTTAGCTCAGCCCACTCACCAGATGCAGTTTTCTGCGCATAGAAAATTAAATCGCCGCGTTCTAGATTAATGAGTTTATCATCATGAGGAACGATTCGACCCCATTCGTAGTACTGCTGTGCAAGCTGACTCGCAGTTCGGAGCGGCACTGGTCTACGACTTCCCGTGAATTTCTTATTAGCATAATACGCAGGGTTGAACGCCCAGGTGTATGAATCATTGTTTACAATTGTATCCGGATCTACGTAGTCTCCAGTGGCATATGGAGTTTCGCCGTAAGGTAACCCGCGCAGAACAAGGCCAACAAATGTTGCTGAATCAATCTTGTTAGTATCTTGATTTGTATCCAGTATTGTAGGTGAACCGTACGTCAACCGAAGTGTGCCGTCTGGACGAACATCTGTGCTTGCACTGTAATATGTCTCTGCGATAGCTAACAGCTGATCGGCAAGCATAGAATTGTTCTTAGTCAAACACGGAACATGCGTTATCGAAGATAGATTAGGTTTACTTAGTACAGTTATTTGATTGGAGAGATAGGTGAATTCTGCGTCATCTATTATTGTACCATCCTTGCGTCGAATAGTCAGAGCAGCGTAGTAGTCACCAGATTTATACTGAAGTAAAAGAGGAATGTTGCCGCTTACCCAACCACCAATCATAGCAGGATGTGTCATACCGTAGCCGCAGTATTGATTTTGAGATGCCCATGAAGCCCACGAGTATTTATCATTGTTCAACGTAAACAGCAAGTCTGTATTGAAAGGTATGTTTGTAAGCAGTGCGGCCTGATACCAATACGGAGAATCCTGTAACTCAAGTCCTGTAGTAGGCTCTACGTCGAATTTTCCCCACTTCCATGTAACTATATTGGTCTCAGTAAAATCGCTGAGTCGTTCCATTTCTTCAACTTGAGCTATTCGCTGACCGGTTATCAACGATTCGGCAGCATAGTTATCTTGTGTGAATGTCTTATCAACAATCGCAGGGTGGAAATTCAAGTCGTTAACAGGGATACCACCTTCAGGAAATGTATATTTTTCGTCAACTTCAGATTTAGTTGCAAGTATTAGTTCGGACGTTTCCCATCCAGACACAGTACATATATTTTGTTCACAATTCACATTTCGTGCAAGCGGCGAAAATACCATTTTACCGCGCTGCACGCTCATGATATATATTATTCCGCCTTTATTCATAACACACAGCTTGCCCTCGTTAGACGCTGTGACTAAATCATTGAATGGAGTTACGTCATATGTAGCCCAGTACAGACCTGGAGTGCCTGCAAGTTTCTGCAGTTCACGAACATCCGATATGATGGTATCGACACCTAGCAACATGTAAGTGTTATTTACGTACATAAAATATGCTGTTGCACCGTCACCAATCTCGTTTCCTTGTAGCGGATATCCGTGATAGACAATTGCCTTTGCGCCAGTACCATATATGTTCAATGTAGCATCGCCGATAACTGCGTTTGTAAACTGGACGGATACTACAGCGCCCGGAGTCAATTCATATCCCCTTGACGTAACAACGTCGCCAGCCACTTTAGCAGAAATCTTAGACGCTGTGTAGCATGTTACTGCTGTTTGTCCAAACTGATACAATGAGTAACTTTTTTCGTTGATCATATCCCAGCATCCGCCCGGCTGGCGTTGTGTATTGTATATGAAAAATGCCCCGTCATTTTGATCAAACCTAGTAGCTCGAACTCCATTTGTGTAGTAAACTGGCTTTACACCTAAGTTATTTACATCTAGGGAAAATGCTGCGGTTGCACTGGGCCTGCTATTGATAACATACATGCATGTTCCAGGATTAAGCTGTTCAATTTCAGGAACAACACACATGAATAGTGTTGTAGACGATCCCTTTTCGGTGGTTATCGCAAACGGAACAGATGATAGATTGACATTATTAGATACTGTTCGACGCTCACCGCCCATGTCGTAGTAGTAGCCAGAAGCATCGGTCAGCGCAATTATCTGGCCTTCTTGATACGGCAGAGACTTCAACTCTGCACTTGTTACATATATGAATCTAACAAGTATATTGTTTGCCATGAATAATTCTCCTTAGTCTTTCGAGCTAGTGTCTGACTTTTTGTCATCATCAAGCATATTTTCACCGGTGTCATCATTCAACAGTTTACTTAACCTGGGGTCATCCTCGTCGAAGCGTTCATACGCCCATTCTCCGATTACTTCGGGAATATCTTCCTTTGGTACATCTTGTCGGTTCTCAGGTTCGAGTCTATCCTCGGTCAGAAAAAATAGATCGTAGTTGTTGTGATTATGCGGAACGGGCATGGCTTTCACTAAGAAAGTATTTCCGTTTTTAGTTCGAGCTCTGAGATAGAATATTCCATTTTTTCCTTCTTCGGATTTTTCAATATCTATCCCAGCTAACTTTTTAAGATTATTCCAGAGAGATCTAGATAGCTTCTTAACTAATTTTGAAATTGGAGCGAGTGCGTCGCGTTCAACTGGCTTCGTTGCAGAAACCAGCTTCTTATGAGTTATCTTCATGAATGTCTCCTATCACACAATGTGCTCCGCAGAGTCGCTGCAGAGCACATCATCTCTCAATTCTGAATCTATTGTATTCGCAGCAATTACTTCCTACGAACAGAAGGCCTTGCAGCGGGCTTTCTTTGTGCAGTCCTACTGGGGCGGCGACCGGCCTTGACCGGACGCATTCTACGCATAGGCCTACGGACTGACTCAAGAACTTCCTCATCACCTTCAGGTTCAATGGTGTACTCATCTTCTCCGATAGTAAATACAACTACGTCGTCATCCATGTCCATGTCGACATCTTCGCCAGTGATTTCAGCCAGAAGATCAGCAACGTCAGTGGCCTCAAACAATAGTTCACTGGTATCCTGATCCATTATCTCGCTATCATCAATCATTTCCTCTTCAGCTTTGATAGGCCTTCGAGCATTGCTGGGCATTCGGGTTCTGTTAGACATGCGGGTCCTGTTAGGTCTAGCAGATGCCTTAACAGATCTGCCGGTAGATTTGTACTGTATCCTCATATTGTTTCTCCTTAATTTAGTACTATTAATTTATTTCGTCGAGCTTCTAGCTCTTCTCGAATCTTCTCAAGCTCGGCATTGGCCTCAGCCAACAGCGTTTCACCGTCTAATGTGACGTTTGAATCTTGAATGGTGTATTTAGATCGAGTTCGTCCGAGAGCCTTTTTCATGTTGGCTTCGGAAAGCCGTAGCAGGTAGTTTATCCAAGAGGGCTCCGTGATTTCACTCACGTCCTGGAAGTCCGGTACATAGTATACAGTAACCTGTGCAGGTCGCGGATCGCGGTGTGTGAGATAAATTATCTGATTATGCGGATCATACTGCCACTGGAAATCAGTAGACAGCGTATTTCGCACTTGAGCCATAGCCATTTCAGTCATTATCGGATCAATGTTGATTGAGCTAGTATTGCCGATACCGCTGTAAACATTCGCAGCGGCCGCAACCTGGAACACATTGCCGCTGTCGATTGAGCTCATTGTTAATCCGATACGAGGATATGCGAAGAATACGTTCAATACATTCTTGGTCACTATCCCTAACTTCACGAGATCTAGACGTGTGCTGAAAGGGACTGTCTTATGTACAGGCGATTTAATATATCGCTTTAACTCCTGAAAAGCTATTAAAACAGCTTGTCTGATGTCCAGTCCCTCAACGTTTTCGTTGGCTGGGAGGCCAAGCATGAAACTCACCTGATTGACTATTTCGTCCATTGTCATGATGCTGACCTCCCACGAGCTGAGCCATTATTCGCCTTTGTTCGCAACCACGTCTGCGCCGAAAGTCTTGCCACCGACAGTTATTAAGAAACCAGAGCTGACGAAGTTAGGAGCCATCTGGAGCCACCAGAGCTTATCCTGAGCGTCCTCGATGTCAATGGTGATGACGGGGATCTCTTGGCCCGCCTTCTGAGCTTTAATAGACTCCATAACCGCCATTTCAAAATAAGCAAGCTTGATTGGAGTGCTGGCAAGAGGTAGAAGCCCATAGAGCTCGCCCCAGCCATGAACATTAGTAGCGTAGATTGACTTGCCATAATTATCAGGATGACCATTGACATAAGCATCGGAATCGACATAAGAACCAGTAGGCTCAAAAATCGCAGGAATGCTCATGCCAAGGCGAACCTCGTCAATGGGAAGCCCAACATACTTGATTGTTGCTTGTTCAGCCATATTTGATATCTCCTTAATTTACTGTGAATTAAGCTCTCACCCTTAATCATAATGTATATAAGGTTCAGCGGTAGTGACCAGTTTTCTTGTATCGTAGATACTTAGTTTGCCTGATTGCGGCATAAGCCCGATACTCCGCGTCTACTTTATCTGCGGTCGTGGCTGCATCGGCATCAGCCTCTGCCTCTCTTCTTGCATCGACAATAGCTTGAATTTTCTTAATGAACTCTTCTCTCGATACATCCATACTAGCGCATTACCTCCGGAAGATATATTCAGATATATGGATGGTGACACCAGATGTTATCAGTCTTTGTTCTCCGATGCATATTCATCCATGAGATAGTGCAAAAAATCTTTATACTTCTTCTTAAATTCAGATTCCGAATCAGCAGTAAGTGCAAGATCGATAACATCGCTGTTGAAATCTTCGTAATCGCAGTCAGCCACTACATTATCATTAGCATCAAAAACAAGCAGGCCTCCTTGACCCAGCTGAATTGAAGGCTCCAACCAAACACCTAACTCATTTTCAACCTCTCCGCATATACCGATGAGCAGCGACCCATATTCCGTCTGTAAATCAATCGGATCGCTATACCGGTCGAGTTCATTTTGAAGCCCGTCGATAACCGTATCCCAATCGTCTACAGATGCAACAATCCGCCTCATGGGACGCTTATTCATTTTTCTTGAGCTGCAAACAGCTGTATAATGTCTCTTCATAAGTTAAATCTCCATTAGGTTTATTTGCTAACTTAATAGCATTTATAAATAAGGTTAAATCGTCTAACCGAACCTGCGCTTGTAAAGTCAGCTATCTGGTGTGTAGAATAACTTCTGATATGTATAACGATTCGTATTGATCTATGATATGAAAGGTTAAGAATTAATCACAACAACATACTCAACCGTCTTGTTGAAATGAGATGTAGATCGTATTTCTTCAGTCACGCATTCTTTATACTTATCGGTGTTATCGACTACAACTACATATCGGTTACACTTGAATCGATGCAAAATTTCGTCAATCCATTCATCGCATGATTTGAATACTGTTTCATCTGCATAGTGCTCTTTAGTTCCGTATGGGGGACAAGTTAACAGACAATCGTATGTCCCGGTATCGTCTAGTATATTTTTGACAGAAACTGAAACATTTTGGAGTTCGAGCACCTTAATTATTTGGTTGGCTTCAGCTACTGCGACTGGATTTAGATCCTGCCCTATGTATTGCTTCCCCGCAGCTGCGCAGCCCAGCAGCCTTCCAGAGAATCCTGAAAATGGATCAAATACTGTGTTGAATTCATTCAAATATTTCTCAATCAAGTACTTAGCCAACACAGGATTGAATACGGAGACTCGAGGGCATATCTTACTTATGTTGAATCCTTTAAGTACTTTGTGAGGATCTACGTCATTCTTGTAAATCAACCTGTTATGTATGGCCTTTTTCAACAGTTCATCATCATACCATGCTTCTCGAGGACTTGGATAGTTCCCTACGTGTGCATCATAGATTGATTTATGAAAATGATTGATAACGGATGAGCCAAGTCGAGCAGACGGCGAATAAGTATCCGAATGATATCTGCATAGATGAGAATAATCTTTTAACATACGCTCAATCGAATATGAAGGTTGCGGAAAGCCGATGGATCTACACCACTTAAATAGTGCGCCATCATAATCAAATAGCCCTGCATCAATGTTACGCATGACGTCGGATATGTATTTAATGTCCTTATCCTCTTGACCTTCAACAATAACATGAAAAATATGATCTTGAGGAACTAACGCAATTCGAGTTTCGTCGTAGTAGTCTAGAACTTGTTTTCCGTTAGGGTCGTCAAGATATCCGTGATAATACAACCCGTCACAGTCAACCAACAACTTATATTTAGGAATATAGAAATCATATTCATGCGAAGCTGTTTTATCTGCATTCTGAATTATATGATGCTGGATGAATTTGATTCTGTATTCAGAAAGCAGTGACTTGACGCGCTGCTCTAACTTTGATTGACGAGCTGCACGAGTAGCGCGTCGCTTCGATTCAGGATTCTGCGATGGATTGATAACTCCATATTTACGATCTAGTGCTTTCTTAACTAACTGTTTTCCACACTCGGAAGAAAATATGTTTGTCGATTGATATCTATTCAAACATGTAAGCTCGCGCTTAGCGATGACCTTGGAAGATTTCAAATGATGCTCAACACCATACTTCTCTAAACAAGTTTTTTTGACGCGCTGTTTGTATTCTTCAGTAGCAGAATAGCTGGTCGTTCCATATTTCTGTAGATTAGTAGCTTTCGCCTTATCAGAACTACCTGGAATCTTAGCGACATTATCTACACCATACTTTGCAAGCAAACTAGATCGCTGTGTTTCGACCCCTTTCGCATAATCGTGATTCTGCGACTGCAATTTTTTCTTACATTCAGCGGAACACGTCTGGACAGTATTGTCCTTTCGAACATCTATCTCAAATTGTTTTCCGCAAATAGCACAAATCTGGTAGTGCACTCTGTGACAATAAACTTCTTGAGCAGTTTTTGGCGTGAATTCCTCTCCGCACCATTTACATCTCCTCACCGAACTTGCAAGAGCAGCAGCTCGCTGTTGTTTAGAATACTCAATCGCACACCGCGAAGAACATGTCGAATTAACTGTAGATCCGCAGATATAGCTGAATTCTTTCCCACACGCAGGACACACTGCAGTTTTTTCTTTTCCGCAATACACTTGCTTGCCCTTAGCTAAAAACAGGTCGCCACAACGCTTACATTTTTTCTCTTTCATAGTGTCACCTCTAATATCTATAACGATTCTATATAAGGTTGTAAATTAAATGATATCTGAGGTAACACAGTACTATTTGGCATCGAGGTCAGTTTCCGAGAAAACATAGAAAAAGGTGCCTTTCGGCACCTTTTGATTTTGAGTGAGAGCTTTGAATTGAATTTTAGATCAGTTGACGCCGAGAATCTTGCCGGAGACTACCGTAGCGGGATTGACGACCTTCGCGGAGTACATGCTTGCGTATCCCTGCTGCACTGATGCGTTAGCAAGGCCGATTGCGTCGGTAGTAGTGATCGGCATGTACTCGCCGAACAGTGCACTATTCCGGCGAATGTCGTTGCTCTTAGCAGACATGACCCAGATGTCAGGATTGTAGTTAGGATCGCAATAGATCTCGAACTGATCAAGAGAACCGACCTTATACGGGCCTACGTTGTCGGAGGTGGCCTCAGCCTTGAAACTATCAATCATGCTGATGTAAGAAGCAACGTTGGTGCCGACTACAAGACGATTGGGCCTGGTGAGACGAGTTGCCTGATATACGGAAGCAGCAGCCTGGTTCAGCTTGAGCTTGAACATATTCAAGTAATCAGAGGGAACAACCGCACCAGTAAGAACAGGAGATGCATCCCAGTTGAACTGCGGCCTATATGTAGCAGTATCAGCAAGCAGCTTGAAGCAGCTAGAGTTGATCTCAGCAGTGAGCTCGGAGATAGCGGCCTCCTTAGCGATGTCGCCAATGTTAGCGCCATATTCCTGCTGAGCGGCAAATGCGCTGTAAACGCTCCAGTAGCAAGCAAGCTGATGAGTTTCAGCTACGAGATTGAATTCGTCAAGCTGGAGATAGCCTTTACCCATCTGCGCGCCGTAGCCGTAACCGTAGTCGTTACCGCCCTCACGTACGCCGACGTTTTCGTTATCATACTGATAAGTAGCTTTAAGGATGTCGCCAGCAGCACCAGTCAGACCAGTGATATTGATCGCGCCGTTGCTGTAGTTGATGTAACCCGCGGTGGCATTAGTAGCAGCATTGACCAGGTCACCATCGCCGTTGTCGATGTAACGAGTAGTTACGCCCTTTGCAGTGTGCATGATAGTAACACTGTTAGGCAGGACGGGAGTGTAAACAAGCGTACCCGCAGCAGTGATAGCAGTGCCCTCACCTATTACTTCGTTCTTTACAACACGACCGGTGAAGTTAGAATCAATGCCCTGACGATTTACGAAGGGACTAGAGAGAATATCGCCGGCTTTGGTCTCTCCCTTAGTATTTTCAGCGATAAACTTGAAATAAGGGATAAGCTGTTGACGAGACTTCATGGCAACGGAACCGAAAACTTCAGTAACCAGAAGCTTCTGTACGAACATAGGCAGGAGCTCGAGGAAATCGGGGCGCGCCATGATATTGCTGGTATTAGTAGCAGCCATGATGGGCTTGGCTTTAGCAATGTTACTCTTGATCTGAGCAGCGAACGCACGCTGAGCAGGAGTAAGGCTGGCGAATATACGATTGGTGGGCTTAGCAGCCTGCTGCCTGTTTATCGCACTTGCGGTAACAGGCGTCTTACGAGCAGGAACATAAGCACCTTTGCGTGTCTTAGTAATCATACTGTATCTCCTATTAGATGTATTTTGGATATATTTGTAAATGTAAGTACTCCACCAACTAGTAGTTGCTATGTTAACAACATTGTCTGGTGAACCATTTAACCGAAGCCGCTGACCTTCATGGTCTGTGGTAGTTCATGTTATAGTATTGTGATACTATCATCGCCTACTAGATCAGTTTCATACACCTCATCGGTTTGAGTTACTGCAGTGATTCGAGAAGCAACTATTCTACGATTCAACTCGTCTACAGATGTAGCAGCATTAATAGCTACATCAGATTGTCCACCTACTGCAGTTGCGTATAACTGAGCATATGCGATTTGGTAGTCGGAAAGATTGCTGCGCATTGTTTCAAGTTCTGCACGTAAACGCTGATTTTCTCTGTCCAGGTTAGACATCTTACTTTGCATATCTCTGGAGGCCGTAACGGTTTCACGTATCCGGGATCGCATTTTAGCTACATCAGCTTCACTCTGTGCGGTTTGTGATTGGGCAGCATCTAACTTCTGATTATAAATAAGGTTTTTATTTTTTAGGTCCAATTGCACTTTTCGACTTGCTGAAATTTCGGCTCTAAGCCCTTTCACTTCGCTGCGGTGCTGTTCAACTTCGCGATCCAGTTGATCTGTAAGCGACTGCATCTGTGAAGCCATTATCTGCTTTATCCGTCGAATCTTACGAGTGAACAACTTAGACTTATCTTCGATTATCTGCTTCTGCATTTTCAGCTCCGAAGCGGCTCTAAGATACATGTCGGTCATAGCGTCTAACTGACGAGCTACTGTAACCTCATTCGGAGCTTGCAGTGTGGACTTTCTCATCTCAATTTCTCTGTATGGAGTAGATTGCGCAGCTACGCAAGTCTGCATTGCCTCAAGCGTACGAATTGAATCGATCTTGTCAATGTTGGAATGAACTGCTGCACAAACTTTTTTGTATTTCTTCTGCTTATCAATATCAGAAGACGCAGCAACTGGCGTAAATTCTGGAATTGCATCCGGATATGCTGGGAAGGTAACGAGGTCAAATCCGCGGAATATGAATGTATCTGGATCGACTGAATTATCAGTTATATCGCCTGCGCCGCGAACAGAGATACCGAATGTAACTCCGCCATCGATGAACGATTTGACGATGCGGCCAACTGGAGTATCAATGAGGTTGAATGATCCATAGACCTTACCATCCGAGTCAATATGACCTTCAGTCATCACTATACACGCATGCTCAAAATCTTGGCATGCCGGATCTTCGGGATGCCCTAAGTATCCAATAAAGTGACCTAGTTCGATCGCCTTTTGATATTCATCCGAAGCAAATACAGTTTCCCAAACCTCGCGAGTGATATCTAACCCGTTAAGATTGGTCATGTTTGCATCTGCGCACATGCCAGTAAACGTGCCGATTATTGTATTCTTCATTTATTATTGCCTCCAAGTAACTTAGTAGTGAGTCGAACCATACCGCCGACTAGTAGCGTCTTGGCCAGCTCCTTAAGTAATCCGCCTTCAATGGGTTCGGCGGACTCGTCTAACTCGTCATATGTTGTTTCATTTATGTCCTTAATAGCCTCAACCGCATCATCTGAAACTTCTACGGGTTCAGCATTTGATGTTGAGATGTTGTAGATTGAATCTCCGACTTTAAGTTGAAGCTTAGACGATGTTTCATCGATTGATACTGGATATTCGCCTAATTCGTCAATCTGCTGTAGTATGTCAAGTAATGCAGCGGGCGTTAACACTAGTTCGTTCATATAAGCTCAGAACCATCCTTCCAATACAGTTGATAATATGATTGATAGTACTCAGATATCCCGCCAAATTGCTCAATGCTACCTAGTTGTATCTTCCAGGTTACCTGAACAACTTGGTTTTTTCCTACACGTATTATATTTTGCTTCAGCAGATTTCTATTATGCGCAGCTGCGGCTGTGGCGAGTACTTGCAACGCAACTTCCTGCGACGTACCTGGATGCTGTGCAAGGTATGCGTCTATTTGATCTTGAGGTATACCAGCTTTAGCTGAATCTGCAGTCATCGCCCAGTTATTTTTGCTTGGAGGCGCAAGTCTATATCCGGCTATGAGGCCATTAGCACCATTATCTTCCCAAGTAGGCCGCGACCATAGACCAGCTTCGGTTATAAATATGTAATCATTGTCGCCATATCTAAATTGGCTCAGCGCTCCGGTGCTAATCATTGCGCTGTATATTACATCAATCGTACATGGTAATTCTGAATATTGCTCAGGTACCACTTCACGATACGATATCTTAACACGAGGAAATGTCGGGGTTATTAGTTCACCAAAATGAGGAGTTGTAGGATCTTCGCCGTCTTCGGGTCTCCAACATGACGGATTCCAAGAACCGTACGCGCCTCCCTTTGCAATACACACATACAATGTACCTTTGTACATACAATGATCATCTACCTTGTATTGCTTATTTGTCAGGTAATCCGTATAAGGCAAACCTAGCCCAAACAACGTTCTGCTGTTGTTGAGGTGCTGACTGTATCCATCAGCACCATATCCAGGATTCTGTGCCATGTACAGAGAAAAGCGTTTTCCTTCATCAGGATAGTCTTTCGGATCTGGTCCTATTCCAGTAGGTAACCCGTGCTCATCTTGATCTTGGCTGTGTAGCCCCAGTGTACCTAACGAAATATACTGAGGTACATAGTTCCGGAGCATGTCCTTACCTTGATTGAATACTCCGTCACCTATCAAGTATTTAGCAATTCCCAGAATAGCTGAATTAGTTGCAGCATTGTGCCCCTCATGATGCTGTACTACACGACCAGTGCGTTCGTCTATTACGTCGATAGACACGTTATGTTCAATTGAAATCGGTTGTAGCTTCTTTACATCCATCAAGGTACCTCGGAATCGTCTGAATTATCGCTATGTAAGAATATCTCGGTAGTTCGGTATGAATGAGTGCCGTATATTCCTAACATGTACTCTCGCGGTTTAACTTCACCGTCAAGAATGGCGGCCGGTATAATAATGCGCCTATGCAAATTAGGGTTGGTCACGCCTAACTCGTCTTTGGCGAGATCACCCCTATTTGCAACTGTTGCAGGTTTTTGCCCTACGATTGTATCCATAGGATCACCTCCCACAACTATACAAGGTTCAGTTGTTAAATCAGCTATCTGCTACTACTATCTCTCCGTTTTGCAGCTTAGTGTATTTTGTATTAGTGTTATTCATCGGAATTGCTTCACCTACAGCGAACATCGGAGGGTTAACTTTTGGTATTGGATTGAGTTGAGTACTGCCGGGTTCAGCAGTGTATACATCAGGGGTGATGCTTTCTTCAAATGTACGATCGTATCTAAGATTGTATGGCTTAGCTTGAGGCTCGAATTCGGGCACAACATAGTCATCGCCATAAACTGTAGATATCTGCGGATTGAACCCCATCCCGAATATTGGTTGTAGCAATGATTCGACTATATGCTCGTTGTTGCACAACTGCAATGAATACAGCGCACGAAGTCCAGGGTTGATGCCATATTTAATATTATTAGCAGTTTCATAAACCCCGTTTCTATAAAATACTGCTTTTCTAGTATGGTTATAGTCGACCTCATTACTGTAGGGCTTCTGCTTCTGAGCCCGAGCGTAGTCTTCCCGACTGTAATGTGCAATATGAGTAGGACCGATTGATTCTCCAAGCTCTCGTGTATCGGTCAATCGTGCGTCAATGGATACTTTAGTCTTGCCATCATACTTAACACCAGCATGCTGAAAACAGTACATACCTAAAGGTCTAACATATTCTATGCAAGCATCTGTTGGAATGCGTGTGCTAAAATAGATAACATCGATGTATCCATCGGCTGTATGAGGCTGAACATACACCGAATTAACAGGGACTGACGTGTCTTCGAGGCGATTGTAGAGAATCTCTTTTTCTTCACCATAGTTGATGACAGAAAACTGAGCTAAGTTAACTTCCGCGGCGAGTGCTACGCCGTCACGACTCCCCCGGTTTCGTATCATTGTTACAAAGTACAGCAGCACGAGCCGGTTGTATGCAGCGGGCAGTCGATCGTCAAACTTAAATCCCATAGTGTCGGCAAGCAACCAGAGTAAATCTTTCGGACATCGCAGCGGATCTATCAAATCAAAGAAATGTTCAGTGTCATAATGTATCTTAGTCAATGCGTTAACAAACCAGTCTCGAAAGAATTTGAAATCTGGACTGGATAGATATATTGATGGAACTGATACTTCCTTTAGATTCATTTCACTTCACCCCTGCTGCAATCATTGCATTCTTGTAATCTTGCATATAATCCAAACACTTCAAAGTGAGTTGCAATCGCTCCGAATCACAATTGATCAGCGACTCTCTGAGGATGTTCATGATAGCATCAACTATGTCCAGAGGTAATGCTAATGCTACGAGAGTTTTGAGGAAACTATCCATCCCCTCATAATCATTTGGGTTGATACGAATATTCATACTTGTTCTCCTAATCATTCTACAATATATTCTGGGGCTATGCGAATTGCTTTGCTGGATGTTGCAGGTTTTTGTAGCCGGGCGAAACTTATAGCATTGAAGTAGCCCGGATCGCAATCATACCAGTAGATAACTGGATTCTTCAAGCTACCAGCGTCGAAGTAATCTATACGGCTGTCCGCACCTTCAATAACTTTAACCACTTCCATTACTGTAGGCATCTGCCCAATCTTTCTTGCAGCAGGGTCAAAAAACAACGCAAGCGCCTCTTCGGCTCGAGCTACTATGCTGTTTGCAACATCTGGAGTAACCGGATTCTTGGGATATATTTGACCCACTACATAAAAGGGGAATACGCGCAGATATCCGAATTCCAATTCGACTGTCATTGCTTGCAACGGACGATAATCCCGCTTCACCGCATCAATAAATTGCACGGGAGGTTTGTAGCGTACGAAATTGATTCCATTTTCAATCTGAGCCAATCCAGTTTGTCCGGGTCCCCACGAGCTATCTTTGAAATTGTTGTGTATTGCAAAACACATAGCAGTGTATGTTTGGAAGTTGGTAGCAAACACATACTTGTTTGGATCACTTGGATCAAACCCAACATCCAATACATCGCTCCAATCATAAGTCAAATTTCCTGCAGGGAAGTCTGCATTGGTGATATACATCTTAGCTTTCTCCGCATCGGTTAGATTTCGATTATTGTATATAGCAAGGTTGATTTCGAGCGCTTTTTGGCAATCTAATACAAAACCACAATCTACTCCAGGCTCACGATTCAAAAATCGATTGAAATCAGGAAGTGTGATCAAGCTATCCCAGGTGTTGATATAGTTTCGACTATTGTAATATGCCTCTTTAGCTGTTTCGGGGCTCCTACCAGTCACTATAGGAGTATGCGGAAGCTCTAATGTATTGGCATAATTGGATACAACAATATCTCCCGATTCCGTGCTTACTTGAGCATTCTGCTGTGCGTTAGATTTTGCAAACAATAAGTTCGATAGAACATCCTTACCTACACATCCGATAACTCCAGAACAATCTAACCAATAGATAGTCAAAAAGTTACCGGAGTAGTTTTCTAGCTCATTGAGATATGTGCTCACTTGAATGCGCGCATTAGAATAGTTATCATATGAAACCATGAATCGAGGTTCTGGTACTAAGAACTCCGTCGGACTAGCGACCTGAATCCAGCGCGTTTCTACAAATTCGCCACCCGGAGTTTTTGCTTTCATCCATAATGCTGTAGTATCAACATGCTGTGACGGCAGATTGATGATATAGTTGTTTTTCTTAACATCCTCTACGGAGAACGAAGCTGACCGGAATTCTCCTTCAATCGCTATTCGACTTACGCTATCTCCTGGGCCCAGCGTCACTACATCATCGTATGCAAAAACATCAATATCGTCAGGAACGAGTTTACGAGTTGACCTAGTATCTAGATCCCCATACTCGTTTGTAAGCGGAATTATGTTATATGTGAGGACTCGAGATTGATTTGTAATATCGGTATACGCATTCAGCGTACTGAAATTAGCTCCGTTGAAACCAAAGTCTATCTTGATTGTGTCGTCGGTGTTGTTGCGAAACGTAACTTGTGTCTTAGCTGCTACGTAGTTACCTAGACTGTATCCTATCAACGCGAACAGTCGCTCTGCATTCTTTCGCTGCGAAACTGATGGAGCGAATATTTCGTTGGCAAGTAGATCCAAGTTTGTTCCAAGCATATCGGCTACGCTTGCAAGAAACTTACCTAAGACAACTCCGGGGTCGGAGTCGGCTTCAGGTCGCCACAAATCCGTCATGGTAGGAACTACCCGCCAGAACTCCTCCATGATAGAATCATAATCTCGACTAGTGTATTTTACAATGTTGTTAGCCATAGTTCGTCTCCTTAAAGATTACTGTTCATATACAAGGTGATTAACTCACCCAGTCATATGTATACTGTCCACAGTTATATACCGGTAACCATCCATTCATTATCATTAACTCTGTGTTATTTGCATCCTTACCATAGTGAGTATTAAATAGACCATCGTATCGGAATCGAGTTAATATGTTATTAGATAGCTGTTCGGCACCACGTGACCAAATTATTGATGGGTTAGTAAAGGAGCGAAATTTTAGCCCCATGTTATCGTACACATTCCCCGTAAATTTGGCTACATCACAATAAGTTATTACCGATTTTGGATTTACCGACTCGATAAATCGCTTGAACAACTTGGAAGCTCCGCCGATCACACGTATGGTAGGATCACTGCAAAATCGGAATATCTCCCACTCATAGTTACTGTTGAATCGCGGATGCCCGCATGTCATCACCTCCACGAGGTTGTTGTGATAAAACAATCCAAGCGAAATCTTGACGCCGTTTCGAGCCTTCTGCAAGTGATACATGTTTAAGAACAGATTACTTTCTGGGATTCCTACATAATCAATCTTGCAGTCTCGGGCGTAAATCGGAGCAGGATTACTCAACATAAGAGGTAGTTTGAATATATCATCCCAATCGTACCAATGAATACATCGGTAACCGTGATCAGCTGCATACATTGATTTTAGATAACCATCATCCCTATGGATGTAAATACTATCTTCAACATCTCTGAACGCGACAGTGTTGACCGATGCATCTATACACATAACGGTTCTTAATGCAGGAATGTATATGTCATATGTTAGGTCGCCAATCGCGTAATCGACCTGATAAGACTGTCCTATGCTATTGAGTACGTTAACAACTAATTGCTTAAGTGTGTTATCTTGGACACCACAATATTGATGCATTATCTCACGAGCTTGCTCAGACAGTTGTGTTTTGTATCTACACACCCTCCGCTTCGGATGCAACGCATTTTTCATCTTGAACTTAGAGTTACATTCTCTAGAACAGATCACCCGAGGAGTAGCCGAATCAAACTCTTTACCACATACCTTACATACACACCGACTACTCATTGTTCAATGCAATAGACAATTCGTCTTCATATATGGTATGGAGACCGACTGTCATGTTTAATTCGTTGTATAATGCGTTCTCCTGACCTTCGCTGAATATCAATCCGTCAGCAAACGATGTTTTATCTGCAATTACACAAGGTTCATACTTTCGCAGCTGCTGAGTTATTCTATCCTTGATCATTGCGGATGTGTTGACTGTGTTATATTGCCACAGATATCGTTTCAACCCTACACCGAAATCAGGACTGTTATAAAGTTCTGTCGGGTCGGTTAACAATAGAAGCCGAACACGATTAGTTATACTGTCCTTACCCGACTTGACGGACACCGTGTTACCTGCAACATTTATCATGTTCGGAAACGCAATCGAAGTGGTGTAATTCATATGTCCTTATCTACCTCCTTGGCGATAGCGCGCAACGCTGCAAAATTGTTGTATGTTTGAACCTCGTCAGCGTCTGGCATGACTGAGAGTAGTTGTAGTACCTCTAATCCCTTTAGCAGTACACGGACATCCTTATCAATTAAGTCAAACGCATGCTTACCATTTACAGTTATATCTGTACACGACTCGCCAAATGCATACGCTCTTAAGTGATCAAGTGTGTTGTTAATCATTCCCATAATTACACCCCCAAATTATTTGATACTGAATTGATGTAACTTCCTCCCATTATTCCGATAACCAGAAATCCTGATACATCTGGATCTTTAGACATCAACGCAACCACTTCGCCGTAATTAGGCAAGTGTGGAAGTAAGATGGACGGATAATAAGGTAGGTCCCCATCGACTACATATCGCCGAACTTGTTTACCTTTGTATTCGGACTGATTGAGTGGCCCGTGTACTGAAGGTATCCGTGTCCGTATATAAAGATTACCATCTCCACCATACTTATAATCTATGGCGTATCCATACATAAGATTGGTGTTTGCTGCTCCCATATGTTACACTCCTATTCTGTCCAAAACGGTGGACGACCATAAGCATTCCACGAACTGTCAACAAACGCATGCTTGATAACACCGTAGGCCCTGCCCTTAGCTTCTATAACGGTTCGACGGTTGTCTACAATGTATCCCACATGAGTAACCCGACCGGAACCACTACGTTTAAATACAAAATCACCTTTAGTAAGTTGATCTTTAGATATTTTTGTACATTTTGTATATAGATCATGTGCACTGTGATCGTAGCTAAGAATACCTTTAAGATTTTGTAACCAATACATCCCCAGACCAGAACAGTCAAACGCCCTAAGGACAGGACCATATCCAGCAGCTACTTGCTTCTGCCAATAAGCTACTGCTTTATTGTAGTTGTCTTCGGAAGTTTCCCTGGATTTGATCCAAGCTCGAGTTATTTCCGAATTAGGTTGTCCTTGTGCTCCCCATACATAGATACTGTGGTTACGAGCTTGTTCGTTGAGATACTGGATGAACTCTTCGAGTAAATTGTTTGTGGGCGCCATCACAGGTTCAAGTTGTGCCCATAATTCTGATGCAAATTGCACCCTACGTGCCGATTCCGAAGGTGTGTAGGTATTCAATGCTTCATACCAATGGAAAAATGTATCAGCTGCTGTCTTAGCTCCTTGAAGTGAATTTGGGCACTCTCGCAGAAAATTGTACAGCTTATTTCGGAAAAATGTGATGTTTGTGACTTCGTGAATCAAATACTGGATTTGACCGGTGACATTGTGTTTCCAGTCCGAACCAACAAATGCTTTCATATCCCTACAGCGATCTCCATACCACTGACACAGTCCGGATGCACCGCCGTTACTATTTACCACATCGGGACGAAAATCGCTCTCTCGTTGAATATTTCCTAGAATACCAACAGCAGCACCCATGGAAAATCCAGCAGTTACTAGCTGCTGCGCGATTGCACGTGGAACTGGCCTAAGGGCACCTACGCTGAAATCTCCACTAGCCGAGTAGTTAGGGACTATGCCCGTGGCGGATATCAGCTCAGATAATCCTGAAGTATAATTAACTACAGATACAGGTATATGCGACTTAACTGCGGATAATTGGCCTGCATGTATATAACCAACCTCCCGAACCGCCATATCGTTGCGAGTATTAGGTTCTACCTGACCCCATGCTGGAGTTATGGGAAATACTTCATTCCAAGGAGGGGTGTCCTCTTCTCCAGTGAAGTCCTGACCCACACCTGCATAATCTTCTGCAGTCCACGCAGGGCGGACATAGTACACGATTTTGTCCCAATACTTAGAACAGCGTCGCTCATCAATTATGCTCGTGAAATTGCTACCGCCTCCACGATTACCTTCTATTGTAGTTACTGTATCTCCTGCAGTGCTGACCACTATACCAACATGGTTAGCTACCCACCATTCGGCACCAGGCGCAGTAGTCCACCTGAAGAATATCAGATCGCCACATCTTGGACTGAAATTTCGAGAACCTCCATAGGCAGGACTCATAAATCGTTGACCATTAAAGTTTTCATATGTCATCTTGCCCATGTATCGAGCCGAGTAAGTGTATGGTATGAGAACTTTCCCGACGCCTGCCAGCTTTGCACATGTCCATACAAATGCGGCACACCAAGCATGACCACGATCTTGAGGAGCATTCTGCCACACCCAATCACCGTGTTCTCCTTTATGACTATATGCCATTCGCATGAAAGTTTGCAATCTGCTGCTCATCTATCGCTCCAATCTAAAGAAATCTGGAGTCAGGGCTGTATCAAATTCGGACACAGCACTGCATCTATCTATCAACCATAACAGCCAATCCGCTTGTTTATCTGCCCAAGTGAATTTGCTCATAGCTGCACGGTCAGTATATATTCCTATGGCTCCTGAAAGTCCCAATTCGTACAATGCGTCCCGATACGTATCCAATATCATATCATTAGTTGTAATGGTACGCGTGAATTCGGGCTTGACCCAAACACCGAGCGTAGCTGGCCAATTACGAACAATGTAAGATAGCTCATATATCTCGTCCTTAGCTTCATTCTTATTGGTAGCTCGTCCCAGGAAGTAGTATCCATGAAGTAGCCCTGCGGATTGAATGTCTTCAATCCATTTAGATAACTTGCGCTCCATAAACTGAGGTTGACGAATGTGCCTTGTGTCAAACAGTCGACCTGCGTAAAGAAGTGCTCCAGATACTCTAAGCTTCTTCATCTCGCTCCACACTATATCATTAGGTGAATCAGAATTAAGTGTAACTATGTATGGACTAAGCAACTCATAGTTAAATGTTTGTGGGTATACTTCAGCCAAATATGAGGTTGATCCACTGTTAGCAAGCTCAGATTCGCCGGATATGTATCGTTCAGGATCTTGTTTATAGTATTGATACGCACCTATTCTAACAGGCCAAACCTTAGATTGTCCTGTAGGCTGCAGTAGCTCAACCCTAACGAATGTGTTTGATTCCCCGATCCGATCACCTTTATCAACGGGCCTGTTGAGGATAACATCAACTGATTTAAGATTCGCATAAGTTATACAGATATTTGCATCATACTGCACAGTAACCGAATAACCGTTCTCGGTTCCTATGAATACTACAAGGCCTCGGCATAAACTGTACACGCTGCTACATAGTACGTCACATCCCGAGTTCAGTACATTGTAAACGGGATATCGTGGATCGCCTCGATTATCTATGAAGGGCACCGTTACAACAGCTTCCCCTCCGGTTAAGTTACTGTGTGCTATCAATCTGTGCATATTTACCTCACAACGTGGGCATGTAAGTAAAATCGGGATAGATAGTTCCGAAATCTACTTTGTACGGAGATATTATGTTTGATGTAGTTTCGTAGCTGCTTCGAGGGTAATTAGAACTCCCTGAAACAAATATAGACTGTCCTGCAGCAACTGTGTTAGCTGAACTCATCATAAGTCTTTGAAGTTTCAATGTCGTCACAAATGTTGTTGAGATAGTGTGAGTAACAGACATTATGTTATATATACCAGACACGGGCGATAATGTGTTACCTGCCATAACCAACAGTGAAACGGGCTGAGCGATTGAATAAGCTGTTACAGATCCAGGAATCTGTACGGTGAAATCTCCACTGAACTGTGATGCTATTGCATTGACGTCATTTATGATGTTAGCTGTTTGAAATACTTCAGCGAGTGAGCTACTCCAGCTGTTGACTACTTCGGCATCTTTAACTATTGAGTTACCACTTGCATCTAAGGCGAAACCTACTTGTGTGAATCGCATATCTGTCATGTTGTACGCAATGCCGCTGTAAGATCCGGTCAACGAAAGAATATTTGTGTTTGCTGTTCCAAACTCCAACGCATCCGATGCATGCTTATTCAGTAATCCTGCGTTGTTCTTATAATGAATGACCCCAGGCCGTGTCATAGTCGGTTCATCTACCCAATAAGAGAATGATGCACACTGCGGAGTGTTGTCGCTTAAACTAGGCTTCATATAACTACTAATAGATGATGCATTATCTAGTACTTGACGTAAACTTGACACTCCGGGGACAAGCCCCGCGGCATCTCTAGAACTGCTGTAAGATTTAGATAGCTTGAGCAATCCAGGAAAAGATTTATAATCATCTTGTCCCGAGTAACTGCCTCGCACATACTGATTAAAACTAGTTGTGAGTTCTCCATGCTCTACATATGTCGGAGCATCATTTCTGTCAATATCTAACTGATAATAATCTGTAGCTCGTGTTGCTTTAGCAATCGCCTCCACTATGGCAGACGGTTGGACGAATCCAGATAATGCAGGAATACGTAAAACTGGCATACTCGTCTGAATAGCCAGCTGTGCATATCCTGAAACTGTATAAGTTATACACTGTCCAGATGTACTTGTTTTGAATTGAAGCGTGAATCCTTGATAAGATATATAATCCTCTATGTCTCCGTCTTCAGTTAACCACCCGCATGCAAACGATACAGGAACACCTGATGAATTGGCATACCTTCCTGCTTCTTGAGCTGCACTATACAGTAACGCTTCAAACGCAGCTATGTTGGCTTTACGAGTATCGTCGCCTACTACTACACACGTGAGCGTCCACGACGACATAGCCGCAATCTGCCCATTTGCAATTTCAAGCGATGCAAATGGGGACGGTATCTGAAGACCGAACGAAGTGAGATTAACATCAGCCAATGAAAACGAAACCCAAGGTTGCTTTTTCATGTTATCCTTCCTCCTGCAAGTTCAAATGATACCCAAGGTTGCTTTTTCACTGCACATCACTCCGATCCGAGATTAAGGACTGAGGGGCTCACCGGAGCAAGCATCTCGCCCTTACTAAACAGCGACGTAATATTCAGCGGAACTGTCAATCGTTGTCCTTCATGCACTGTATATCCGTCAATTATCTTATTTATGTAAGCTATTACCCACGCATAACTTGTTGAACCTAGCTCCTTATACGATATCAAGTCTAATCGGTTCTCTTCCGTTGCGGTGACAATATGGTACTTGACGGGCAACTTGGTTGAAACTATTGCGTTAGGCGTTTCTAATGCGATGAATCGATTGATTTCTGAAGGCATGAACACCACTTGGCGTAAGCACCTATGTCGTGATATATGGGAGTAATCGCGACACACTGTATATTGAACACCTTTGTATTCTATTGTTTTGTAAGGCCGAAGCGTATCATAAAATTGCATAGTATCACCCTATAAGTGGTTTAGTAAGTACTGTTTGATAATTCAGCGGTTCTGGTGAAACTTCAGTTATTGAAATATCTAAGGTGCATTCTAGATAGAATCCATCTAACCCAATCGGGCCTGACCATGACGTATTCACTGACGTTACAATGCCTGTAATAAGTCTGCGGCCTCCGATAAACAACGATACCGTAGGAGCTACAACTGTAGAACCTCTATAATCTGGATAGCACTGAGCTTCGCAGAACCTGATTAACTCATTAGCCTTGCCATCTCGATGGTCTCCAGTCCACATATCACGATGAAAATGAAAACTGAACTTAGGTGCTCTAGGACCGGAACTCTTGTATACATACCACTGCTCGTACTGGTAGATCATATCAGGCATAGTGTTATACTCTGCTTGAGTTCCATCGTCAAATGATTCTGGGTAGACCGGAAAGTCGATAGCCGTATTTGAAATAGATGACCATAGTGTCACATCACCCCAAGGAATGTTGAACGATTCAAACAACGAAGTTCCCGGATCGCTATAAACGTATGATTGCCCGGCCCCTACGCTGCTGTAATTGTTGAAAACACTTAAATCAGTTATTGCATGATTAGTAGTCAAGTCATTCATAACTGCGTTATATATGGACTGCGGGACCGGATTTCCGTCACCTAGTACATCATTACCGGATGCAATGCTTACCGTATCAGGTATGCGCAACATGCCAGGGAATGTGTTAAGTGATGCGAAGACCTGCCAAGCGGCGTCCCCCATCGAACACGCATATTCAAACACGTCGAAATCTTGAGTCAACTTGTTTAATAAGTTATATTGCTGCTCCCAGCTGACCCCCTTCGGCATAGATCGAGTAGGTACAGATGACTGTATCACTGAATTACATTTTTCTTCGAACGCTTGTCCGATGTTAGGCCCCCACGACACGCCATTAGCTGCGAGTATTTGGGCCACGTTATCGTGCGATACACGATTACTTAACTGTGATAACGTCATGTTGTCTGGTATTTTAAGGTACACAGATTATCTCCTTTACATATCTGCTCGCAGACGATAGTATTTTACTACATGTGGTTCAATGTATATTGTAGGTACATGAGGATGTCGATCAGTTGAATCAGATTTACTCAACCATAGTTTACTCACCCGATAGCAGGCTCTATACACTTCCGGAGTTAGCTCATCGTCCTTATTATCTAGGCCCATGAGCGCAAGCATGTTATGCCGATCTTCCACATCACTATATGGCCCGACTACAACTCCCATCATGTATGCATATATCCAATCGGGTAGCTCCTTATCTGGATTAGTGTCAGCTATGAATTCTTGGATAGTATCATATATTTCAGTTTCTAGAGCATGATATGCATCGTCGGAATACACCTTATGCGGATCTGCATCTGTGGTCGCGCCGATAACAAACCGTTCCGGAACAGGATAGTTACTATGGAACCAGTCTATGATGCCGCGATTCGTGCCCTTATGCGAAATAAATGCGTGACACATTTCCTCATCAGAAATCAGATGAGGAGGGTAATCCGGAAGATAACCCCCACGACTCAAATTTATTTTTATGATATCATGAATCATCATGATACGATACCTCCGTCAAACACGTGGAAACTATCAGGCGCCCATCCGTCAATATCTGATCCCATCACAAACGTAGTGTCATTTATCTTGCCAGATACATTAGAAGTAACTACGGTGTTAGAGAACAGTGAAATTGTACCTAGATGTTCGGTGTACTCTAATCCTCCGTCGACAATAGTTGCTTCATATGTTTGAGACACTGCCGAGAATGATGTGGTAGTTAGTATATATTGTCTATCTAATGTTGACCAGTAAGCCGATACAAAAGTCCCGTCGATTCGTAACTGCTTACTTATTTTAGATTTCGGATAAGTAAGATCAACTCCCTGAGGTAATCTAAAATCAGAAACATATATCGACATTCCTGGGTCTACATTGTATGTGCTGTTATTACGAATCATTATCGAAGCTCCAATGAGTTGCCCAGTTGCATCGAATGTTATGCTACGTAGGGCATATCCATAATGATTATCGTTGGGGTTTTCCACAGACCAGAAATCGAGCTCCTCGGGAATAACTTGAGGACTCCGAGCAGTGACTGTCAATCCATCTACGGAAATGCTAGAAACGACACGCGAATCCATCGGTTCATACCAGAGTGAAAGTCCACTTATTACACTGATCTTATCAAGTACAACGGAATCATAACACAATCCGCAGTTGACTAATTTGATAGTGGGAGAACCGGATATGTTGTTATCAATTCGAATTTTCTCACAATTAGTTATTACTAGCGTAGTAGCCGAAGTAGCTGTGCCGGATATATGTAAGTTAACTGATGTACCGAATCGGCTGTCGATGCCCCGAATGTAAACAGTGTCTGCAGTTTCATCGTCTACCAGTTCAACAGTTAATTCTATTACACTGGGGTTCAACCCATACTGCGCTCGAATGTTCATTTGAGCATTAGTTGGGAACGCAACTCTCTCATTGACTCGGTCATCTAATTCAGATTGAAGCGCCTCCATTGTTAGTCCAGTAAGCGTAATATCTTCACTTAGCCGGTACGCTAATGTACCTGTTCGCAACAGCTCATAATCTAGCAGCCTAAGATGACCCGTAGCATCTCGGTAAACATAACCACTGTCCAACGCATCACTAGGCACATTCAGAAAACCTCCCACAGCTTGCTCAGTTGCAAGCGGCATCTGTGCGGTTACCCATATGGGGTCGGTCCACGACCAAGCCCCTGCGCCCACTACGACATACACGCTGTATTCGGTTGCTGATACTATCAACACACCCTTATCATCTGCTATGCCTGGAGTGAGTTCATAGATAGATCCTTCAGGAGTTTGATATCCAATCTCTCGAGTTGTAACCGATACTAAATAATCATGTCTGCCTACGCTCCCGTAATAAACTCCTCCATTACCTATGTTCCACATCTCGTTAGGCGCACCTGGTGCTGGATCGTGAATTACTGCATCTGCATCAAACGATTGCTGAGCTAATTTGATTCCCGAACGCATCTCCGTGGTGAGTGGCAGTTGAGCAGAGGAACTAATCTCCGCGTAGAACGAATACTCATATTTTAAATTAGTTACTTCACCTTGTTGGACAACATACATTGTCGACGGCGGTGATATTGTATCATTATCATCTACTACCGTGTAATCGTGCCCGACTAATACAAATGACCCAGGATTGAGCATATAGCTGGAAGGCAATGGATCCGGAAGCTCAGATCTATTGTGCAATTCATCTATGTATAGTATCTGAGATCCTGGGACAGCTTGATATCTACCCAACTCTGTGAATTTATCTTTTATGGTTTGAATGAAATCAGGAGTAACTGTACCTGGAGTCCCGGTGGTGTAATTTGCACCGGGAAGCGATATAACCTTTGGCTGATAATAAAGCGGATTTCCGTGCGTGTCGGTAACACCATAATCCAACTGTTTATGCGGCATATACAGATCTATCTTTCCTGTTATAGGATTAGCTACAAATTCAGCTTCCTCTTTATCATCATGCACTTCTCTTCCCAGCTGAGTGTTTGCGTCCCATATCATCAGTGAGTCTTGAGCTATGCACCAAGTATCATGCTTAACGCCTTGTGAATCGGTTTCGGTGCCCTTGCCTGCGAACACATATAGATTACGACCGTTCAGTCCAGCCTTAGAAAGATATTTGTTAGCAAGCTGATCTTCTTGACCGGCAATTCGCAACGCTTCAATGGATTGACATTTGCCAGGGAAGTTATTCACTATACTGGATATCTGCCCATTCCTAAATGTAACCTCTGCAAGTTTAAGATGAGCAGTAACTTGATCTTTATCTGTTGGTACATCTGCAGGTAACTTGAACTGGGCTTCAGGGAGGACTACAACTTGAATGCCTTCGTACATTAGTTCGCTGTCTTCGGTCTCCAGTGTACCTGCCATTGTGGGCAGAGTACTATACATCGCTTTAAGTCCTATACACAACTTTCCTACAAGTGTAGGATCAGCAGCGCGTGCTGCCGACAGGTCGATCTGCATCTCGCTTAAATTCTGAACGAAGTGTCCATTTACTACGGCTCGACCGGGTTGAATAACTATCATACTGCTACCCCTGCCCAGCTGCGTACCGGATGTAACTTTGTAATCAGCTTCGCCGTGAGCATACGACGGACCTATCATGTATGTTACATTCTGCGGTGTACATACAGATTCTCGTGTTCTTAGATTAAATTCTGTAGCGTACTGACCTCCAGTGGTTGAGTTAGCCATTGGAAAGATGTTAGTAGTGCCTACGGAAAATGTGATAAAGTTCATACCTACCTCCAGGTTGTCTCTATGTAGATATATAAGGTGTTATGGATTAGTTGTCAACCCCATTGCTAACGCATTGAGCGTATCGGTCAATGCGGTGCCGCCGCGAGCTGCATTCTGTTGCATTATGCTGCTTAATACAAGTAAGATCTTACTTAGCAGTGCATTGGTCTGCACCGCAGGATCTGAAATATCTGCTACGCCGTTATTGAAGGCTTCGGCGAGTGCGTAAATTGCACCATTAGATTCTGAATGCTCTTGTTCACGAATCTTCGCATAATCAAGCCCAGTCCGTTCATTGTAATACTGATGCTCCACAAAGTAATTGACCCATCGTGTATAGAACGCATCCCAGGACTTGTTCCACGCTGCAAATCGCCCTGTGAAGAAATCTGTTTGGCCTTCTAATATTGAGGTCAACAACGAGTTAGTAACTGACACGTTCTCAATAGTAGTATCCATACGAGCAAGCTGATCAATCCAGAATTGACGACCTTTATCCCGGAAATCTTGCTGATCCAGCGCTTCTTGCTTCTTCTCTTCTTTACCTTGTTTTGTCTGTTGCTGTTCAAAGAATGCCTCAATTTGTGATTGCGTATATCCGGCGTCTTCAATTGCTTTACTGATATCGCGAATTCCGAACTTGGTAGCAGTAGCTGCCCACTCCGTGTATCCTTTACCCGATTTGACAAATGAGTCAATGTATTCGGTGTCCAGCATCTTCTTGAGACGTTCAGCGGCTCCGGACTGTGCTGCAGTGTCGGAAGTGGACACATTTTCAAACGACATTGGACTGCCTCCCGAAAGCACTGTTGTCAATGCGGTCGATGTACTCTTGCGAAGATCTTTCCAAGCGTATCGAGATCCGGTTCCGGTTCCGACAGTAGTTAGCATGCTCGCGAGAGTAGCATATGTAGCAGGACCTGTAAGTAGCTCCCAAATGTCTTGTTGAGAATCCATCGCGGTAGCTACCGGATTGTTGAATATCGAATTCCAAAGTTGCGTCCCAAGGTGTGCACTCTCATATGCAGAATGGCCCCCCAGCAGATCAACCAAGTGGGGTGTCAAATTTAAGTCTCGACCGCGCGTTGTAAGATTATACAGCTGCTGTAACGCGCTTACCGATGTGCCGCTTCCCACCTTGCCTAATTGAAGTACCGATGCGATGTCAGCTTCGTGCCCATTTGCTTCGGTAGCGGTTGCTGCTATGTTAACAAGTTTACCTATCCATGCAAACGGATTGAGTATGTTTACAATGTTGCTGACCGTCTGTTTGATGCCCTCTAAGAACTCAAGGGCTGCGCCTTTCAGTTCTACCGAGTATGTAGCTTCCATAAGCTCGCGTTTCCTCTGCTCGTCCCACATGTGTTGCTGAATTGCACGTGCCGCTTCATTATCAAGTACATAGGACAGACCTTCATCAATCATGTACTTGTTGATCTGAGCATTTTTAAGTTGTTCTGCGGTTAGCGTAGTTTGACCAGATGCAAGGAGTTCCATATTCTCCTCAAGCGCAGCGGTACCTACACTCATCTGTGAGATAGATTGAGCTAAATAATTGAAATCAACTCGTGCTAAAGCTTCCAGCGAAACTCCGAAGATGCTTGAAAGTCCCTCGGCGACCTCCATGTATGCCCCGTCCGACATCTTTTGCATGCGCCCAAGGTTTTCAAATAGCGTCACAAACAGCGATTTCGGATTAGTTGCGAGCTGACGCAGAAACTCGGTATTAGATGCGTTAACTCCTGCCAACGATCTAAGAGCTACTAGCTGATCTGCGTTACCACCGGTAGCAGCATTTGTTACAAGATCTATTAGTGACGGTGCGAGATCAGGAGCTATTGCACCAATAACTGCAGAAACAGATGCAAGAGTTCCGCTTATCTGCGAAATGTTGCCAGTCCTACTTGCCTGAGTTATTCGAAGGGCGTCCTGGAATATGCTTTGAGCGTTCTGTAATCCTGTAGTAACTCCTCCAGTTAACTGACGACTCGCATACAGTATGTTGCTGGCATATGTTTCAATAGCCGCATTTGCTTGTTGAACTGCCTCTACTTGTGACATGCCCATCTGCTGAGCATTCGCAACGAGCGCGGCATATTGACTTGCATATGCGAAGAAATCTTGCGTCGGAACAGCAGCATTCAGCTTAGTGGCTATATATGCAAATTCCTCCGCCACTGGACCGGAAAGGCCAGCTTGCAACACCTTGCTCAGATTCTCTGTTATGTCCGCACTGTTAACAACATCTGATAATCCCTCAGATCGTATGCGTTCCGCATACGCTGCCATAAGATTCTGGACGTCTGCTTTACCATATCCTTGAGTAGCACTTATTATGCGCAGATTTTGATCCCACGCATCATAGGCCTTCTGGGCAGCTCGCTCCAGTATCTTAAACGGATATGTTATGATAGTTTCAACATCTTCTCGGAGACGCTGCTGCTCTAACTTAAGGTTTTCCTTTCGACTGTTTTTGTAACGATCGCCGGCCTTCTTCATCTCGTTGAAAAGCTTCTTTGTGCCCTCAATCGCAGGGCCCAATGACTTAACAACTGCAGTTAAAGCTACTATCGCAGCAGCTGCAACAAGTGCATAAGGACCAAGTGCAGCAAGGCCGCTTGCTGCTCCGCCTGCTGCCGCGCCGCCCGCTGCTGCTCCGCCCGCTGCTGCTCCACTAGCACCTATTGTACTAGCACCTTGAGAAAATATATGGCCAGTGCCGGTAAGAATCTTGCCGAACTTACCGCCAACCTTACTACCAGCGCCTTCAAAGACCTTGCCTAATCCGGATCCAGCAGCCTTAGCGAATTTGCCGTACCCGCTTTTATCCTTTGCTGCAAATTTTCCGAACTCGTCAAATACGTTTATTTTGCCTTCAAGAAAGCTTTTTATTTTCGGTGCAGCTTTATCCGTTGCAAACTTAGTTGCTTTGTCTTTGTAGCTACTGAGCTTGCCAAAAATCTGCTTACCTAGTTCAGTGCCCTTGAATGCATCCATCCCTTGTTTAGCAAGCTGTTTACCTAGTTGATTCGACAGGTCTCGTAAGTCAACTCCGATCTGATCTGAGAAAGATTTGAGTACTTTTTGAATATCTTTCTTGAAATCGGAGCCTAACAGACCTTCCAGCAGCCCTTCCTCCAAACCATCTATGAATCCCTTATGAGATGAAAACTTACTTCCAGACTTTTTACGGTTCTTGAAGAATTCGTCATATTGCCTTGCGAAGCTATCTTTCTGCGCGCCTGTATTATTCATATCACGCGCAGCTGACTGTGACGTAGCTTGACCGCTCACTAAGTTTTTCAGCGCATTCTCAATAGACGACAGATGAGCAAGTACTGTCGCTTGATATTCTGCAGCTGATGCTGTTGCATTTATCACATTTGCATTTGGATCCATATCTGGCATAGGATAAGTTCTCCTTAAATAAACAGATAAGGGGATAGGTTAGCCCCTATCCCCGTTTGCTTGCTCTTCGATTAAGCGATTTTTCGCGTTCTTTGAGTTCCTTTGTAAACGCCTCAACGTATTTCTTTCTTACAAATATCGGTTGGCCCATAAGCCATTCCGCAGAAACCGCACTTTCGGACGCTCGAGCAATGAATAATGTTTCGTCTACTATGTTCTCATAGAGTTGTTGACGAACTTCATGATACGTTTTTGTCTTCCCTTGCACCTCGACTGTTCTTCCATTCCCTGAGATCTCCCAGGGTCGGACGAAAGAATTTGTCGTCTACGAGAGCAATGAAAGCTGCGGAGTTACTTCCACACTTAGGGCACTGTGTAGCTCCTCCTGCACGAAGACCATAGTTGGTAAGTTCAGTTACACGCTGCTTCAAGATAATGTAATCGGCAGCTGACAATTTATTCTGTACTGCAAGTTTCTTTTCTACTGGAGTCAAGCCCTTATCATTACCGATTGAAGAAATCATGTAGCATATGCGAGCAAGTTCGCGATTGCGTTTGCCGTTTGCTAACTGGAACGCCTTATCCTTATCTGCATTGAGCATATCTTGGATTGTGGGGAGCTTGATATGAATATCTCCCTTGAAGTCGATAAATTCATCTCGGCTTATCTTTATATCGTTGATAAAGCCCTCAGGCAGCGGCTTACACTCGATCGCCATCAGGTTAACTTGATACTCTCCAAAGGAGGTTTGACCACACTGGTCGCAAAGGATTGCATTAGTTGTGTGATATGGGCCGTAATTGAGAATTCGAAGACATCGACATATCCACTGGAAGTCAATCTCAAGCAGCTCCCTAAACGGAATATCTTCTTTGACTGCTTTCGGCAAGATGTTATCCAGCATAACTTGCTCGAAATCCTCACTACCTACATAATCAAGCTCAGATGCTGTAGGGATACTTGTAAGCGTAATTGTGTCGGGGATGTTGTTTTTGTAGCAGCCCTTACCGAGCAGCTCAATAGTTTCAGAAATAGCCATTATTGTTACCTCCTAAAGGTTTTAGTTGGTTATTCAGTATGTATACAAGGTTCAAAGGAAAACCAAAACTAACCGCATCTACAACATGCCTCCTCATACAATGTAAATGTCGTATGCTGCGATAAACAGCATTGCAAGATGGTATTTCATGTGCTGCGTGATAACCGGATTCATTTCAGCAGTGTCAACGTAACAGGCACTAGTAAATGCGTCAAGCATGAATTTTGTTACCTTACTGCGCTGTTCAGTTGTGTCACATGCGTAGAGTTGATCGAACATCATGTTGGTTATGTGTTCAAAATCGTGATGCTTTCGGATGTTGGAATACTTACGGATGATGCCATCTGCAATGTCGCCAGCGTTGAAATATTCGCCAGTCTTAGGATTGATAACAACAATCTGCTTGTTCATAAAATTACCTCCATTAGTTTGCGTTGTGATTTTTTACCGCATCGAAGAATGCTTTAACATCCTCATCAGTAAGGTTAACATCCTGAGAACCCGTAGTGACACACCACCTGAATTCCATAGGGTCACGATATACGTTCTTATCGTCAATGATTGCAAGGTCATGTGTACCATTGATACGCTTGATAACCAACACTGTATATACGCCACACGGAGTCTTAAACTGATGGTACGTATACCATAAATATTCACGGCATTCTACAGCAGTGAAGAGCTCTTGAACCTCATCCCATGTTAGGTTGATGGCCATGGAACCTTTTGTGTCACAGTCCATGAACAGCCTCGGGTCGTGAACAACGCCTTTTAGGTCGTGTATCACGAGTTTATAGAGACCGTCCTCGCATTCATAGTATTCTATTCTGTACCTACGGTGAGAAGTGCGAATTTCTTTTTCCATGATAAATACCTCCTCTTATGCATCTGCATAACGATCAAGGGATTCAATGGCCATCATAATTTCGTCGCTGGCTTTGGTAGATTTCGGAGTCCAGCTTGAGAGCTGCTGGTATAGCTCTCGAGGATCAATGACGATACCAACACCCACTTGAGTGTCCCAAATAGCCCGGTTAAGGACCTTGTCGGTTCGCTTTGTTACGCGGCACCTTGTGAGCCAAGTCTGCTTGATGTTACGGAATTCGTCGTGCTTCTTGATGGTTCCTTTGATCTGGAGGGGGAGTCCTTCAATGACATCGCCCTTAGGAGAATCTTCGACGCAGACCGTATCCCACATAGGGCTACTTGCGTCCCACATGAATACGTTTCCGTGTGCATCGACTATCTGGTAGCGCCAAGTGCTGCCGTAGTAGCCGTCGTATATGTTGACGAGCTTGACAGTTGCGATGTCGATGGTGAGCTTGTCGCCGACGTTGCCGACGAATTCGCTGTTGGAGGTCTTCCTCTGCTCGACATCCCGAGCGATCAGGTTGTTGTAGTAAGGAACTGCCGAGACCACCATTCCAAGACCGTTTTCAGGAACATCTTCCGCCTTGAGGAAGACTTGAAGGTTATTGGTGTAATCATCGTTCGCATTCAATGCGAGCAGGCGCGAGCGCATATCTTTGAAGGTCTGAAGATTAGTGGTGGACATCGGATCAAACGTGACAGAGCCTATGCTCGCTGGAAGTTTCATATGTTTGTGCATCAGGTCGATAACCTGATTGCGAGTAGCAGCATGCCCCTCTTCAGCCTTGTGGTAGCCCCAATGCTTAACGCACTCAATTGCGTAGCACATGACTGACTCGATTTCGAAATACTTTGGTGATCTTTCTATGTGAATTCGATCTTCTGCAACTCGTTCAAGCAGCGTGTAAACAGATGCTATCGCTGCCGCCATCTCTGCGCTGACGTAACCTGTGAAGTCTTTCAAGCAAGAGCTACCTACTTGCTTCCATGAGTTGTTCTCTGCATGATAGAGAACATAAGTCTCTTTGCGATGACGATCAGAATTGCAATGTTCACACCTGGGTGAGGCACTACGGTACCAATCAGGAATGACCACATCGCTGAAGGAATGAATAACGTTGCCAGTTTCAAGATGCTCAATCTTGCCAGCGAGCCTCCATCCGCTTTCTGCGATAGCTGTGCCGGAAACCTCGACTTCGATGGCCTTGATAGTAACTTTGGTCCAACGACCTTCTTCGTCCTGGATCTCGACCTTTTTGAATGTCTCACCGATTCGAGAATAAGAAAACTCGCAACCATACTTGGCGCACTTGCGTCGAATGGTAGCGAGCTTTGTTTCAAGCGAGTCGATAGCGGACTCGGGGATGAAGTAACGAGACATGTTGTAATCCTCCGTTCTCTTGAACTCTTGATATTGGATGGAAGATCGAGCCTGAGGTGGCCCTCCCTACACGTATATTATAAGCCCTAATGGGGTAAATTTCAACGATTTTTCAAAATATATTTTAGCGTATCTCTAGTTCTTGGACCAGTTTTGCAATACGTTGCAGCTTATTAGCAAAATCCGTATACATGTCCATCAGTCTTGAGCAATCTGATGTGCGCACGCAAGTTGAATGCCGATACGGACGACCATATTTCTTTCTCAGTCTACGCGTTTTAACATGATTGGAAAGATGAAGATGGCTGTATCTCCCCTTAGGGATATGAATTTGTTTACTGCTCATGTATATCTCCCTCAATAAGGTCCGGTAGTGATTGTATTCGATCTTTTGTAATAGGGAATACCCGTTCTTCTTTATGAACAAGTCCCTGTCCGCCGTCTTTTAACGATTGGACGAGAATGGATCCAGGCTCTCCGCAAATAGAAACTGCTATGCGTTGATATACATTATCCAATGTCGGTGGCCAATTAACAGCTTTCCCCTAACATCCATCAGTAAGCACCTCCGTCCATCTTTGCACCACAGTTCGGGCAGAATTGCGTCATCAAAGGTATCGGCTCTACGCCGTCGTATTGTATACCACTCCGTCCGCCGCATTCCATGCAGACTGCATATCCCCCTTTATCAATCCATCGCCCATGCCGAACTGGAACAAAAACCTTAACTACGTCATCCGTATCTCTAATATGAACATCAATTATCTTGCCATCTTCATATGTTATACCTCTCAATTTTCCAGAGAGCGGATTTTTGATATACTCAGCCATCAGTCAGCATCTCCTTTTCGTTCGTCATCTAATATATTTCCACAAATTCCACTTGTCCGAAATCATTGGACAGCCTCATAAGTCTTCTCAAAGATGTCGCACTTGCACGGATAGATTTCCCCGTTTACGCCGCGTATAATATAATCTCCAGCTTTTGCAACCATTGTTCCCTCGAGTGTTTTTATTTCGCACCATGCCGCACCCAGGTGAAACTTCCCAAAATCATGAGTAATGATTGTATTTTCAGAAACAGCGTCCCAAAACCAATCTTCTCCAACAAGCCCTCTCTCGTTTAACTGGAACGCGTCAATAACCACCGGCTTTTTCCTGTACTTATACTTACTCATCGCTCTTCAACTCCTCCGCCTCTTGGTCTTCTTCATCGTCTTTAAGAAATTTTCCATAAGTTAACAGTATTCCGATGAGGATTCCAGGAAATGTGAATGTAAAAAAATAAACCTAAATACTGCATGATTAACCTCCTGTTCTGCTTTACGAGCTCCATTATCGCCTTATCATTTCTTCGCATCCTTTCGGCGGCTGTGGCAAATATTGCCAATGGGTGACTTTGTATGACAAACCCATCTGGAATTTCTCGCCGTCATAAAAACAAATTCCAATTGCCCAATAATCATCGTTGTCGCAATAAGCGTGCTTATAATGCACAATACAATTTACTTTTTCTTCCGGCAACTCATCCTCAACCGAAATCCACTCCTGCACCGTCACACCGTAGGCAATCAAGCGTGCTGCAACTTCAGTGTTTCGTATTTGCTCTATTGTGGGGTATCTTTCATCCATTTGGTTTTCCCTGTAAATGACACCCATTTGCTGAACCCTGCCAAGCAGTTCCACCAGCTTTTCCTTAACATTCATCAGTCAGCACCTCTTTTCGCTTGGCTGCTTTTCCCCTAACATTCATTGTTATGTCTCCTCTCCTATTGCGTGTTTGATCATTTTCGCGACATCTACAAATCTTCCCGTAGGAATTAACGCTCTATTTGGAGGTGTATGCACAATAACGCCACCACTACGAGTCAACTCCAAAACTTGAGAACAAGGGTCTTTGTCCTCTCCGCATTTCCCATTCAGAACAATCCCGTATGTGTAGTTGTTTGTGTTATACACAACGCAACCACGGTCATATCTCATCTTTTGAATGTCTGCTAACTCTTTCATTCTTCCTTTGCCTCCGTAAATTTTCATGTCAAGCGGCTTTTCCATTGTAATTTTACAAGAAACGCCATTGATGCAAACAAATTCTCTGTCTTTTCCTGCATGTATACATAGACTATGGCAATTTTTGCAGTTATCATATTTTATGGCCATATTCATTCTCCTTTCGGCGGATGTGACATAGCGGTCTGCCTTTCTTCTTTCAACGGAACAAGTCGCCTTCCGCAGAACGGGCAAACTTCAATATAAAAATCTCTGCATTCTCCACGAAAATGTACAGTCGCCCACCACGCTTGGCTTTGATATCCGTTTTCTTTCCTTGTTGATGGATGGATGCTCATTTCCATTCCATCTTCATCATCATAGCTGTGCTTCAACATTCTATGCCCTTCGTCATTATCGCAACAATATGGGCAACCGGATGCATGCACCGTTACGCCATTGCTGATAAGGTGGTCGGCAATTCTCTTAATCTTTTCTTCCCACCACCATTCGTCAAGCACTTTCCCCTCAAAAGGTGCTTGCTTCAAAATCTCCACCAGCTTTTCCCTAGCATCCATCAGTTAGTACCTCCGTCCATCCTCGCGCCGCAGCTGGGACAGTAGTTACAAGCCCAATATTCGATTACATCCGCTTGCACATCATATGGACAAGTCTTTCCACACTCAGAGCACGAGTAAAGCCCACTTTGCTTTTCCCACCGCCCATGCCGCACATGGGAAACGTCGGCGGCTGGAGCATCGAGTATTGCTCTTTGCGCTCTATCAAGACCACGGTCAAACCCTTCCCCATAGGAAAAATTCGGAGGATTTTTGTAATAATATTTTCTTATTTCTTCGCTTATCGCTTCACGCTCGATATACTCAGTCATTGTCAGCACCTTCTTTCCGCTTACCGTTAGCACAGAACCATTCATTTTCAACCCAACCACCAATCATATTGGGACAGTATACCATTTCAATTCCTTCCTCCTCGTGGTATTTGCACTCCCGGCATCTGACAACTTCCACGGCATCAACGGTTGGTGCTTCTCGCAATATAAGCGTTGCATAGTTTGTTAAGTGATATGCGTTTGGGTGTGCAATTCCTTGATCGCGAACAATTTCCATCGCTCTATCGGCATCAATCAGTCTCATAATCATTCTCCTTTCGGCGGATTGGGCATCGGTTGCCAATGCGTAACCTCGCCAGGTAAGTTGATACATTAGATATAACGATTCAATAGTACCTTTGGTCATCTCTGTACTACTTCAGAGGTACAATGAACTCTTGTCCCATGTTGATAGACTTCATAGTGTTAACCTCCTTCGGTGATAGTATTACTAACGATCACAGTATTCGATAGTACTGATGTAAATTATATATTATTTTACTAACCATAAAAATAGCGTCATCACACCGACAACGCTATAAATTACTTATTCTGCTATGTACACTTCGGTGAATTGATTAGCTCCTATCGTCATCATCGTGCATCTACAGGAGGGAATTCATCTGCAAAATTGATGCCATATACACGTTCAAGTTCCTGATAGTATGCAGATACAAATCGAGGGAACATCTGCATATAAGCTTGCTGGTTAAGATCCTCTCGAGAAGTTAAACTGTACTTGATAGTAAGCGTGATCGGCTTATTTACACCGTCGTATACCGCATCACCGAAGAGGCTTACTTTATCATCTCGGACGTTGTAGCTATTTATCTCGAACTCTACCTCGGGCAGTTCATGATTAGCTGTGGCCATGAATCTGCCTGCAAGCATGCTCATGAATGCTGTTAATGCAGGATCGTACGGAGCGAATGATGCAGTTACGTTATGCTTATGCCCATTGATTCGTTTCATTAGGTACCTCCAAGTTGTGATGCAGTTTATAACGATTTATGGATGCGTTATCGTTGGGCTCAATCTCGCGTCGTAACTATCAATCAGTTTATACGTAGCTGTATAGTAATTCCGCAGATCTTCATCATACCGTATTTCCTAAATCGGATAAGTCATCATCGATGTACAGAACATTTAGCGATTCAAGATTGCGCTTCAACTCCGCACACTACGCATTTAGCTGTATGCGGACCAGGACAGTAGACGTTAGATGCTTGATTAGCAACAAACTCCTTACCACATTCCTTACATACTTCAATATGTTGTTTTGATTGGTTGGCTAAGTAATCACGACACTCTTTTGAACAACATTTAACCGATTCGCTCAATCGATGAAATTCAACAGGCTTGCCACACACAGGACAAGGCCGAAAATGCGGTCCTTGACAGTAAACCGCATTCCCGACCCTGTCGAATTCTTTTCCGCAGATTTTGCAGATGTATTTCCCCATATCCGCCTCCTTACACACTCAATAACCATTTGATTATATGTAAGTTTGACTGGATAGGTGCTTTAGTTTATCTGAGATCTTCAGGTTTCATATAAATGTACGCCGCTTGCCCACAATCATAAACCGGTAGCCATCCATTGTCGAGCATCAATTGCTCATTAGATGTTCCCTTGCCGTAGTTAGTACCAAAAAGCTGATCATAACCACGACTGAGCAATAAATTATGAGTGATTTTATCTGAACCGCGAGACCAAATTTTATTAGGTGGTACTATATGATCAAGCGCCATTCCTAACTTAGTATATATTGATCCGGTGAACTTAGACTGATCACAGTACGAAATCACTGAATTTGGTTGGTGAGTTCGAATGAAGTGCATCCACAGTCTATTCGCGCCGCCTACGACAGCATAATTGCTCGAAGAACAGAGTCTGAGCAACTCCCATTCATATTTGCTGCTGTATCGAGGCTTTCCAAATGTCATAACTTGAACCAATTCATCTGCGAAATACAGCCCTAAACAAATTGACTGCCCGGTTACAGGACCTTGTAAGTGATACTTAGCTTCAAATTCAGAAGCCGTTTTTGCGTCTATCAAGGATATGGTACAATTCCGAGCATGAATTGGCTGTTTTGGTTTGACTAACGAGATTATTTGATCTAAATTGTCCCAATCCCAAACATTTATGCAGCGATAACCAGCATCTACAGCAGCTGCAGTCTTATCTCTATGATAATATTTTCCGAATTTACTAGGTCCCCAATTATTCCCTACTATGTTATGTGTATACGTAGGGTTTATCTCGATCAATATATTAGACCCTACAATTTCAATGTCATACGAATACTCACCAATACGATGTTCAAATTTGTATTGGATTCCTTCTGCAGCCAGCAGATCTCCGAAATCTCGATTTATCTTAGAAACAATATGACCAGACGCTGCTTTACACTCCTCAGCCATCACAAAGTAAGGAACACCATATTTTGCTTGGACGCTCTCGCAATATCGTTTCATACCTTCAACCGACTGCATAGCGTGATCAAATCCATAACGACTTCGAGAGGTTGCACGCATCTTAGCTTGACATTCCTCACTGGATATGGTTGCGGATATCTTAGCACGAACAGATTCAGCCTGCGCCGCATTCTTAACTCCCCATCGATCTAAACAAGTCGCTTCTTTATGAATCCTGACTTCATCTGAACATGCTTTATCGTGCAACTTGGCGCGGACTGCTTCGGATTGTGATGCAACCTCAGTGCCGTAGATACTCAAACAAGTTTGCTTTCTCCTTGCGGTTGAACATTCTTTAGAACAACACTTAGGTTCAGTAAACGGATCAGTATATTCTACAGGCTTTCCGCATATCGGACATGGCCGATAATGCGGTCCTTCGCAATACTTCTGTCTGTGAATCTTTGGAGTGAATTCCTTGCCACACAACTCGCATACACGGATCTCCTCAGACAATCGCTTCAATCGCAAAGCAGCTGAACATGTTCGAGAGCAGCATTCCGGGTTAGTTCTAGGATCGTATTCAAATTCCCTTCCGCAGACTGCACAGGCTTTGATATGAGGTCCAGGACAGTATGCAGATGTCCCCGAACCGTCAAACGACTTACCGCACGCTTTACACACCTTGATCGCCATGCAAACTACACCTCCATACTATATAACGATGAACATATTAAAGGTTAGTTACATTGCATGATTTACCTTGACCTAACAACCATAGGAACAGCCGAAGCAACACTGCTTCGGCTATATCACAATCAGCTCAAATTGTATCTTCAGGTTTCGGCTAGATCAAAAAGTCAGCTCACCGAAGATCTTCGGGCTTCATATAAATTGTATGTAAGGTTCAAGTGACATATCTATCCGGTAGATCTATGACCGATAAACATAGACCGCCTGACCACAATCATACACTGACCGCCATCCCGCATCACGCATCAAGTCATCGTTGTTTGTGCCTTTTCCAAAGGATGTACCAAATAGCTGATCAAATCCACGCTGACGCAATAGTGCGTCGGTAATCACCTTGTTTCCTTTAGACCACATTCGGGAAGGTGAATTACTGCGATACAGCTGCATGCCGATTGCTGAATACACGCCTCCTCTGAACTTAGCTCGATTACAATAACTCAATACCGATTCGGGATTCATTAGTCGACAAAAATGCGAAAATAATTTGGACGCTCCGCCAACTATCTGCTTATCAGGTAAACTCGCAAATCGGAGCAGCTCCCACTGAAATTCTGTATTATATCTGGGGTGTCCAAACGACATAACAGCAACCAGCTCATTGCGATAAATCAATCCAAGCCGTACAAGTTGATTAGCTACAGAATGCTGTATGTGATACTCTTGCAAGAATGAATCGGCTGAATCTTTATCTAGTAACTCTACATCGCAGCATCGTGCGTGTAACCTAGTACGCGGAGTAACTAGTTTGATTATATCCTTAGGGTCATCCCAATCAAATACATGAATACAGCGGTAACCATGAGTCTCTGCAAGATGTGTTTTATCTCGATGATAGTATTTATCTAATCCAGATTCACTGAAGAAACTAGGTTCAGTGGAGTGCGTATATGTGGGATCAATCTCTATAACAACATTCTGATCCGGAATCACAATGTCGAACCACTTACCATCGAGGTAGAACTCTAATTCATGATCAATTCCTTCTGCGGTAAGCAGCTGACTGAACGCACGATTAAATTTACTGATGTGTGATTTCATGTTTTTAAGCATAGTTTCTCGAGACTTCATATGTGCTGCATCGGACATGAATGCATAAGGAAGTCCATATCGTTCTAAATTAGTTGCAACAATCTTATCGTCTACTCCGGGAATATTTCGAATGTTGCTTACGCCATAACGAGCCTGCAACGTTGCTTCATAGGCAGCTGCCCACTCAGCTGTCTTTGTATGATGTGTAACTCCATATCGCTTTAAGCAGGTTTCCTGCGTTTTCTGCTGAATCTCAGCGCATTGAGTAGGATGTATTGTACCATATTGGCGTAACATGGTATGTTCTGACTTTTCACGAACAATTGGGGATGAAATTGCCCAAGGGACTCCATATTTAGCCAGATTAGTTTGCTTAGCACGCTGTTTGATGACATCTGACTTCATAGCGTTATCTACACCGTATTTAGATAACATTCCTAATTTCATTTTGTGTCGAAACTCTGGAGAATCCATAGTAACAGCAGTACCAAATCGAGATTCATTAGTTATCGCTCGCTTATCCTTAGCAACCTGCGATGCTCCTCCATTGGTCACGCCATAACGGGCTAAACATGTGGCTGCACGCTTAGCCTTAGCTTCGGGACGATTGCCTGCATCTTCCACGCCGTATCGTAGTAAATTAGTTTGTTTACGCTTTTCAAGTGCAGCTGCCGAGTTACCTGGATCCATAGTACCATATTTTTCTAAGTTCCTAGCTCGCGTTAGTTCAACCGTGCACTGCGTTGAACAACATCGTGGCGGATCATTGAATGCATTACGTTTAACTAATACAGGAGCTCCGCAAACAGGACATGGACGAAAATGATCTGCATCACAGTACTGCTGTCTACTTGACCTCGGTACAAATAAGTTTCCACATTCCTTACACTTCCTGGGGCTATACATGTTAATCTCCTTAACTAGTTCTCTACGGGTATGTTATTATATAAGGTTACTATGACGCCTCAGTCGATAGCATCTGCCTTTCGAGGAGACATCATAGTATAACGATCAATCAAATAGCAAAAGCGCAGCCACCTTTTGGTAGCTGCGCCATTGTTTTTGCCAGCGCGCTGGCGATTTTGATTATCTGAGATCTTCAGGCTTCATATAAATCGCTCGAGAAATCACAAAGGGAACCGATACCTTGACCAACTCGCCGCCGGTCTGATTCATAGCCCCGTTCTTGAGTGCTCCAATCCAGGTACCAGGACATCTTATGACATCTCGAACATTGCCCTGGCCATCATATTTAATGAAATACACCTGTCTCATGTATTGACTCGGTAAACCCATTTTCTCTGTATCGGGGTCATACACCTGGCGTCGCCATTCACGAAGAGCTTGAAGTACATTAGGCTCACAATAGCAATTAAGCGTCCAGTCAACTTCACTAAATGTAACTTTTGAAGGGAACTTGATCAAACCGTTACCATAGTGCACAGTGATTGCGTCCTGTTCTTCGGCTACTTCACCAACTTCGTCAGTTGAGAGCGTTAGCAGATCGGAGAACTCTGTTGGAGAGCTTCCGTCCATGTTGTATATCCTAACTTCGAAGTTGTTTGTGGTCAAAGGTACATAGTTGTCTATGCCCAACATGTGATTAGTGCCCATATAAAGTGGCGTGAACATTACATTATCCTCCCTAAACAATTTGTTCATACATATATAAGGCAGTTTAACTGTAACACAGAATCTATCCAAATATATTTATTTACGCTATTGATTTTCTTGGCCACTTACTCTATAATATACATGTAAGAGTACATTCGGAGGTTATTATGAAAACATGCAGTAAGTGCGGTAAACAAATCGCAGATTCGTCTGTATCCGGATTATGTAGGAGCTGCAGTCAGCAGAAAGCAGTCGTCAAACGAGAACAAACTTGTTTGGAGCGTTACGGCGTTAAGAATGTTATGCACGTACCGGAATTTGTAGGTAAAATTGCATCCACAATGCTTGATCGCTATGGCGTTAATTGTGCTATGCGTGTGCCTAAGTTTAGACAGAAATATGTTTCAACAATGAATGAACTTTATGGAGTTCCTTACTATGTCATGACAGACGACTACTTGGTGAATTCGCATTTTCGAATATCAACAGCTAATAAGCAGTTAGGCCAGATGTTGACGGACAATCAAATCGCAGTTGAGTACGAATTCAAACTAGACGATAAACAATATGATATCCATATACTGGACTCCAACATTCTAATTGAAGTGGATCCGTCATACACACACAATGTAATAGGTAACCATTGGATGAAAACAGGCATCGCTGAAGATTATCATAAGATAAAATCAGCCGTAGCGATAGCCCATGGGTACAGATGTATTCATGTATTTGATTGGGATGACCTAATTAGTATAGTTAAGATGCTCTGCCCAAAACACAGCATAGCTGCAAGAAAATGTAAACTCGCTGAAGTTGATAAGTCGACTGCCGATAGATTTTTGGATAGCCATCATCTACAAGGTACAACTCAATCATCTACCTTGCGGCTGGGGCTCTACTATGAGGATGAACTCATACAGGTCATGACATTTGGTAAGCCCCGATACAATAAACATTATGACTGGGAGTTACTAAGACTATGCACTAAATCGGGCATACGTGTTGTTGGTGGTGCATCCAAGTTGTTCAATCACGCAATCAAGCTACTTAACTCTTCGAGTATAATATCGTACTGTGACCAGTCGAAATTCACCGGAGACGTTTACTCTGCAATTGGAATGAAGTTACTTCGAATAAATGCACCTCAAGAAGTATGGTCACGTGGAAACCGGAAGATATTAGGGTCCACACTTCGTGCTGTTGGGTATGATAAACTGTTTAATACTAACTACGGCAAAGGGACATCTAATGAAGAACTCATGATTCGTGCAGGATGGCTCCCTGTATATGATTGCGGACAGGCTGTATATGTGCTGAATCTACCCAACGATAGTGGATCGGAACCTGCGCCGATAAGCAATCGAACATATTATAAAAATATCGCTAATAGCGTTCAAAAATCCAAAGAGCGACTTTGTGCATTCTGTGGAGAGCCTTTCATACCCGCTTCGAATCGTCAAATCTATTGCAAACGAGTACATATGCGACAGTGCCCCGTATGCGGTAAAGAGTATGTTGAAGACAATGTAGAGAATCTCAAAAGACCTCCCGTAGCTTGTTCACAAGCTTGCCGAAATTCACGTATACGAGAAACAAAATCTAAGGAGGAGGATTAGATACTACAAAGTATGTCGTAAATAATCCAGCATACCGACCTGAAGTACAAGCTAAGCGTCGAAAGACATTTGAATCTAAAAGAACGGCTCTGATATTTTATCAAGAGCCACGAGTGAATAAAATTGATGGTCATTCTTTATCGGTGATTCGTGTTGATAAGCATGTTGCAGATAAGTGGCTGGAACTGTATCACCCATTCGGCGCGCCTCGAGGAAATGTGCTATGTTTAGGACTTGCTGATAATTCCCAGATATATTGTATGATGACATTTAAGAAATCGCGCAATGTTGCATATTATGTTGAGCTGTCTCGAATGTGGATGTTGCCGAAATACGATGTAGTTGACGGATATGATATTCTTTCATCCGCAGCTGTTGACTTCGGCGTCTCTAATGTTGTAGCTTACGTCAACCTGTCGTTTGAGAACTGTCTTGATTATGAATCAATTGGAATGAAATATAAAAGAAGCATCCAACCTACCCGATGGTGGATCACTCCAGATCATCGGATGTCAGATGCTTCTAGGCGTCAACGTATGCTATCTACAGAATTCATGCTCTCGAATGGGTGGTTACCTGTGTATGATTGTGGACAGCATGTATACGTGTTTGATTAACACGCAGTTCGATTAAGGCTGCTTCATTGATCAAACTGCTATAGCTGTTCATCGGTTGATAGTGGTTGCTCGCCGTGCCGCCATGTTGCGGACCTGTTCATTTTCGTCATTAGCCAATTCTGCAATTATATCAGGATCATCTATTCTTCGAGCAACCACTAAGCGGACCAATGCATCCTCATCATCTGCTAATTGTGCAAGAATGTCCTGGTCCTTGGTTTTCCTAGCAACTGCGCGACGAACTTGCCAATCCTCGTCATTTGCTAATTTTGCAACTATGTCAGGGTCATCTGCTTTAAAAGCAACTGCCCATCGGATAGTCCAATCTGGGTCATCAGCTAACTGTGCAAGTATTTCAGGATCATTTGTTTTGTTAGCGACTTCCCATCGGACCTTCGCACTTTTATCGTTGATGTTGTTGGTAGAACTATTTTCAGATGATTTAATGTAAATTTTCATTGGCTACCCCTCACTCTCTTTTGTGCTATCACATCATCGTCATTGTTTCGTCGGTTGCTGCGGGTAGGTTGTTCTGCATCCAAGCGACAAGTGTTTTGACACAGTCACGTTTCCTTTGCTTTGAAGTTGCGGGCGGCAGAATGTCTTCGACGTCGATGGTGTAGGTGTTGTCACCAATATGAATTTTAACTACTCCTGTCGAACTATCGTATGCACCAGGAGCGACTACGACTTGAGCGGACTCACCCATGTACTTTCGTGCAAACTTGTTTGCTGCATCTGAAATGACTTTGGTTATTTCTCTTTCTATTTCAGAATAGTTATTGATTGAGTAGAGAGGAATGGACCAGTCAGATTGAGGCGGTCTGCGAGATTCTGTGCTGTTAGATCGAGCAGGTTCATATCGCTTGCGCGCAGTTTGGCGGACAGGGGCATCCTTATCATCGGCTAATTTTGCAAGAATGTTAGGATCGGTTATTTTCTTAGCAACTTCCAAACGGACTCCCCAATTCGGATCATCAGCCAGCTGTGCAAGAATATCAGGGTCATCAGTTCTCTGGACTACTTCTATACGGACATCCGCATTTTCGTCATCAGCTAAATGTGCGAGGATGTCAGGGTCATCAGTTCTATGAGCGACTACCCATCGGACATCCGCATTTTCGTCATCAGCTAAATGTGCGAGGATGTCAGGGTCATTTGTTTGCTTAGCCACTTCCATTCGAACCCTCCAATTCTCGTCATCAGCTAACTGTGCAAGGATTTCGGGATCCTTGGTTTTCCAAGCGACTGATTCACGGACCCTTTCATCCTCGTCATCTGCTAATTTTGCAATGATGTCAGGGTCACTTGTTCTTCTGGCAACTATGCCACGGATCTCCCAATCAGGGTCATCAGCTAATTTTGCAAAGAGGTCATCGTCAATAGTATTAGAGGCCGCAGCCATGCGGACCACTTTATTCGCATCATCTGCTAATTTTGCAAGGATTTCGGGATCCTTGGTTTGCCAAGCGACTGCTTCGCGGACCTGCGAATCCTCGTCATCAGCTAACTGTGCAAGGATGTCAGGGTCGTCTGTTCCTCTGGCAACCGCCAAGCGGACGCGCCACTCCTCGTCATCTGCTAATTTTGCAAAGATTTCGCGGTCTTTGGTTTTCAAAGCAACTTCCCAGCGGACAGCCCAACTCGGATCGTCAGCAAACTGTGCAAGGATTTCAGGGTCGTTTGTTTTGCTGGCTATTTCCGCTCGGACCGACGCATTCTTATCGTTGACTAGGTCACGTAAAAGCTGATCAATTACATTCTTTGGGGTATGCTTATTTCGAAGCACTGCCAACCGAACTGACGGTGCATTGTCATATGCGAGGCGGCTCAACTCTTTCGGGTCAGTCGATTTTTTCGCAATCGACAAGCGTTTTTTGCTAGTTAACCCAGTTTCTGCTGAACTGATGTAAATTTTCATTAGTTGTATTCTCCTTCTAATGTTGTTAATTATGTATAACGAGTAACCTAATTTAGTTGTATTAACCTTGTGGTATGTTATATGGAATTACAGTTGCCAAAACATTCGCGATAGCTGGAACTATCATATCTATCTTGAACGTTGACAATGACCTTAGGCATGCTGCTGATAGACATAGACACATCGAGCCACCTTTGATATAAGTACTCCACCGCCCGCTCTATTTCGTCTACCAATTCTTTTGCTTCGATTGAAGTAAACGGCTCTTGTGTCGTCCAGTCTATTTCTAAACTGTTACCCAGGATGTTGCACTTGAAGCTTTTCATTCGCAAGTTATCACTGAATTCAGACTCATTTATTTGAGCTGGGTTAAATTTGGGCATTCGAGCGCCTCTATACACCGGTCCGTTTACCTCCAAGTTGCTAGACAAAAACGTCAACAGATTGGGCGAAATTCGGGACGATGCAACTACTCTCTTCATATCATCTACCTCACATCATAGTTTAAATTGGTGTCATTCATTCTATCCTTATACAAGGTTCAATATTGAATAACGACTAACTGGACCTGTTCATTATCAGTCAGTTTCTGCATGTCAGCTACGGAACTAAAAAGCGCCGGTCAGCTATGTTACTTCGTCTTATATAGGACTCCAATTAGATTAACTCCGTTGATTGATAGTTTAGTATCAATTTTCGACGGAACGATATTGGCGAAGTTAGCATGGTTATTCACAAACATATTAAGCGCATATTCAGTTTTGCTGCCGTACTTGCCATCTTCTATCAATTTCTTTCCGTTCATGTCACGATAATGCATGTCGTTCAAGAACCTTTGGAGTTTCTTAACGTTCTCGTCAAACGTGAGCGTCTCTTCCCTTTTAAATACAATAGGTTCCATAATGATTGGTTTCTCCTTCCCGTAATCGTAGTACCCAATGTTCATATCTACATCTCCGATAATACCGGTGACTTTTCCAAGGCCGTATTGCCATACTTTATAATCGCCAGTGTACTTAGGTTCACCTGTAGTATATTCAGCCAGCCAAATATCATATTTCTTGACTACTTCAGCTGGAATCATATGCATAAGCCAATATCGAGAGCTGTACAGCATTGGTATGTATTTACCATCTGATAAGATTGTTTGACAAAATGCGTCAATAATCTTACCTCGCATTGCGAGACTCATATCTTCGAAATGTTTAGACTCAAAGTCAAACACAACAGGATAAGTCAACTTATACTGTGAACATTCTTTGATTACCCTTTTTGCCTCAGCTACAGCGTCGTCTATTGTTTTTGCTTTACTATAGACATACACACCAACAGGAATATCATTTGCTATCGCGTTTCTCATGTTAGTGTGAAAACACTCGTCTACTCTACTTTTACCTTGTAAACACTTGATGAAGGCGAAATCTATTCCATATTCTTTTACCGCCTTCCAATTAATGTCGCCTTGATAATGAGACACATCAATACCTGATAATTTTGTCATAAATATCAATCCTCATAAATAACCTCTAAACTGTAAGCCTTCGCGATTTCATGTTCGATTTTGCATCCGCGAGCCTTTTCCCAGCCCTTACAAAAATATACTGCGTCACACTTAGACATTACTTCTATTGATTTAGCTAAGTATGCTACGGGTGTATGTTTAGTATCATCTGTGATGAAACCGTCGTCAGTGAAAAAATTATCAATCACATCATATCCAAACGTTTCCAATATGCGAATAGCCTTTTCCCTAATTTTGATGATTTTCTCACTAGAGAGGTCTTTCATAGGTTGTGAAATCATTGCTGTTTGTTTCATGTTGTCACACTCCTTGGTTATTTAATTTCGCGATTGCTTCTTGAATAGCTGCGTATACCGCACCGGATGTCACAAGATTAGTACTATCAGCAGTAACGACTGTGTCCACCTTTGTTGTTTTCCACTTTGACGGAACGCCCGAAGACAGCGATGAAACCGAAAGCACGTCACCCGCTACTATCTGCGGAAGTGACGAGTTTGGTTTAGTTATACCCATAGACGGTGTCATGTAATCAGTATTTGGAATAGCATTGGTAAGGATACCACTGCGTCCAATCTTAGCTATGTTAGCTTCGTCTTCTGTATAACTAATCGCGGCCATAGTTGCCAAATAGAGCTCTTTCGTGCGGTCCATTGTATAGTCATCCTCTTGAGATGATATTGTATAAAATGCTAACCACACCTTACTACCTTGTTCATTGGGATTGTCATACATAAAAAACGTAGGCTGCGTCGTATTGGACACGTTTACCGTCGGATATGCACGAGTGTGAAACACGTCGTCCATATAAAAATCGCAATATACATAAACACCCTGATTGATTGCCTTATATATATCAGCTCCCGATACACTGGATTTAGTGCCGTTGTCCACCCTAACGCACAACATGTTGGTAAATACAGGGTCAAATGCGTGCTCTTTGGTTACTCTTTGTGTAATAGTAAACTTTTTGTTCGCAAAGTCGTCGAGTTTTACCAATGTGCGCCTATAGTAGGCACCATTGCTTTGATTATAAACAATTCTCTGCTCGATGTACCAGTCATCATCGTTCCATGTTGCATCGTCCGGCAATTTAGTACCAATATGATATGGTTCTATTACAAATGTGGTCCATTGGGTAGGACCCGTTTGAATCCTTTGAGTAAAGCTTGCGCCCTTGCTAAAATCGAAAGTACCTACCTCAACACCATCAATAGCAACAACAGCGGGAGCTTCCAAGTTGAAGTTTATATAATTTGCAGAATCTCGAGGTGTCCAATCTTTAGCCGTTGATAACAGGTACGAACTGTTGAAATAATTATCAAAAAGAGCTATTTCTACTATTTCATCATACTCACCAGGCCTATTCTTAATGTAGTCACTCATAGTAGCGTCATTTTGCGCCCAGTCCGGATTTACACTGATATTCTTCGGCTTTACATATTCAACCTCAATGTTACTTGCACACTTCTTCCGTGCAGTCAATAACTTAGCTGTCCCGCTCGATGAAAGCTGACCAATCGGCTTAGCGTTATACTTAATTGTGATATCAGACATTGTTCAGAAACTCCTTATAACACGAATTTTTGTTCACATTGATAAAAGGTTTAGTTTGGGTGATATTCCCAACGGACTGTTCCCG
>OGMF01000048.1_pt1 | contig 126760 bp, 128 predicted proteins | sample 1572921 | NCBI WGS metagenome assembly OGMF01 (sample SAMEA2581919, study PRJEB24529) | metagenome | biome: Human gut stool | place: China | collected 2011 | reverse complement strand
GTATTCTCGATGGTTAAGGTGCGCATCGTCACGTCATAACGGAAAGGGGGTGAGATTGATGAAACCGTCTGACTTCCAGAAAACAGTTCAATGCCGTTTTGAAAGTTGTTTGAAGAAAGTTGTCCGACATGTTGTTAAGGATTATCAGAAGAAATTAAAACGACGACAAAAGGAAGAAACACTCTTTTGTGAACTTCCAGAAATCGTTGTAGAAAATCTGGCTGTCTGGGACGACTACGATACGGACTATACGATTTTCAATGTATGCGGTAATGATATTCGTGTCTATGATGATGAATTGGCAGAAGCCTTGAAACAGTTGTCCGAGCGTAACCGTGAAACTTTGCTGATGTATTACTTCTTGGAAATGAACAATGAAGAAATTGCAAAAAAGCAGAATATTTCCAGAAGCGGTGTATTCCAAAATCGGCATAACTCATTGGCACTTATGAAAAAATTACTAAAGGAGAAACAGTAAAAATGAAACAAACATTTAAGAAGCCGTCCTACTACTTGCTTTCGCAGGCAATGGACGGGGACGAAAAAGCGATTGAAAAGATACTGGCATTTTATGACCCGTACATATCAAAGTGCTGTCTGCGTCCACTCTATGATGAATACGGCAATGTTTATATCGTTGTAGATATGGAATTAAAAGGACGTATCAGAGAAGCACTTATCAAAATGATTTTAGGTTTTGATATTGAAGATATGGACTTAGAACCAGAAGAATAAGCAGTTTTTAGCGGAGCATGATTTAATATCCCCCTCTTTCCTGCTCTGCCACCTGCTTTTATATGAAAGCAACACGCTTTCACCACAGCTCTTTGACAACTGAATAAAGCAGACAGATACGTTTGTGAGATGGCGAGCCACGGGGACTGTACGCCACGACCTTTTCAAAAGAAAGCGAGCGACCCACGCAGTGATCCGAGAGCGACTGTTGGAAAAGTTGTTTTGCCACGACCTATCCTCACAGAATAATGATACGTCCGCATGGTGCGGTTCTGCCCACAAGAATGGGAATAGTTGAGATACTAATGGAGCTTTCCAAAGCCGTCTGCCTGCTTGTAAAAAACGACACACAGTAAAGGGGGGTGCATAGATTATGAACAATACTGATGTGCCTATTTGGGAAAAATATACGCTGACGGTTGAAGAAGCGTCCAAATACTTCCGCATTGGCGAAAAGAAATTGCGTAAATTAGCCGAAGAAAATCTTGACGCTGGCTGGGTTATCGTGAACGGCAACCGTATTCAGATTAAGCGAAAACAATTTGAAAAAATCATAGATACATTGGACGAAATCTAATGTCATTGAGCCGTAGATATGGTATAATAAATATAGCGTATCACGGCTCGTTCCATGACGGAAAGGAGCTTTACACTATGTCTAATGTAAAACGAAAAGACAGTAAAAATCGCAATTTGCGTAATGGAGAGAGCCAGCGAAAAGACGGAAGATACGTTTATAAATATACCGATATATACGGAAAGCCACAATTTATCTATTCTTGGAAACTTGTACCGACAGACAAGACACCTGCTGGAAAGCGTGATGATATATCGTTGAGGGAAAAAGAAACACAGATTAAAAAAGACCTTAACGACGGTATCGATACAGCAGGCGGTAAAATGACAGTCTGCCAGCTCTACGACAAGAAGAACAGCCAAAGAAAGAACATCAAGAGGGCTACTGAAAAAGGACGACAGTATCTTATGAACGCTCTGAAAAATGACCCATTGGGTATGAGGGCGATTGATACTGTTAAGCAGTCGGACGCTAAAGAATGGGCTATCAGAATGAGCGAAAAAGGATACGCCTATAAAACGATTGATAACTACAAGCGTTCCTTGAAAGCGTCATTTTACATGGCGATACAAGACGACTGTATCAGAAAGAACCCGTTTGAATTTAAGCTAAGTGATGTTCTGGAAGATGATACGGAGCAGAAAGTTATCCTTACACCAGAGCAGGAAGAACGCCTGCTTGCCTTTATGGAAAAGGATAAGATTTACAGCAAGTATTATGATGAGGTTGTGCTTCTGCTGGAAACGGGACTTCGTATTTCTGAATTTTGCGGACTAACGACGCATATTGATATGCAGAACAGAATACTCAATATAGACCACCAGTTATTGAAAGACAGCGAAATCGGCTACTATATTGAAACGCCAAAGACCAAAAACGGAAAACGAGAACTTCCATTGACAGAACGGGCTTATCAAGCAATCCAAAGAATACTAAAGAACAGAGGAAAGGCACAACCGTTGATTGTAGGTGGTTATAGCAATTTCCTATTCTTGAACCGTGAGGGCTTACCTAAAGTTGCAGGAAACTATGAGGGCATGGTGCGAGGACTAATTAAGAAGTATAACAAGTATCACACGGACAAGTTACCGAACATCACACCACATTCATTCCGACATACTTACTGTACGAATATGGCAAACAGAGGAATGAACCCAAACACCCTGCAATATCTTATGGGACACGCTAACATAACCATGACACTTGGCTATTATGCACACGGTACATTTCAATCTGCAAAAGCAGAACTGGAAAGACTGGCTTGTTAATATCGGAGCTTATATTTACTACTCATTTACTACTTTTGGTTGCATTTTCATGCTGGTAAATGCCAGCTTATGCAAGGTATCTTCCAAAAAGAAAATACCGATAAAGCCCTAAAATACGGGATATATCGGCATTTACCAACTTATGAAAAGATAATCAGAAATTTAGTAAGTTTTTCTATTAAAAATTCAACATTTTCTAAATCAAAATTCAATTCATATGAATTATTTCTTTTCACTAGGTTTGTATCAATTGGGAATCCATCTTTTATTCCCTCGATTTGATAATTATTAACAACAAATTTAGTATCTTTGATTTTATTTAAAAAATTTTTTAATGTACTTGATGAAATACTTTTATTAAAATAACCTTCACATATATCTAAGTATGATTCAATTATCGTTTTAGATTCATTTGATAAGTAATATTTTTCGGGTATAAAGGTAAAATTTTTGCCAAAATAAACCTCTCCACACCCTGTTTCATATGCTGATTTAAAGGCATTAGCATGATTTCCTAGAGTATATAATTTATCTTCTCCGATTAGTATTTTTACATTATATTCCATAAAACTTCTAGCATAGTAATAATAACTTTCTCTTTCTGTTATGTTAATGTATAATTGTACTTGCAGTTCTTTTTTTATTAATGATTCTTCTTTTGGTATAAACTTATTTAATATTTCATTTGTTATTTTATTAACATTTATAATATTTCCTTTAAATATTTGTTCATAATAATTAACAAAAACAGCTCCGATATGTTTACAACTTTGAAAGTTTCTAAATGCTTTACAATCACATGTCGTTCTTACAATTTCTTTATTATTTTCTAAAATGATTGTTACATCATAGTATGTTGGTTTAGTTTCTGAATCCACTTCAAAACTAAATACTTTTAAACTACTATAAAGGCTTTCTTTTTCTTTTTCACTTTTTAAAGTTATCTTATTTTTATCATATTGTTTTCCTTTTATAAAATCATTTGTCGTTACAAATGCCCTTATATTTGTTTTATTTATTAAATCTGTTAAGTTTTCTATTTGCATGAGTTTACCTCCATTTATAAATCATATCACATATCTTTTTATTTAACAATTGTTTGCTCATTGTTTTTTCTTTTATTTATTAGTTTGCATTTTTTTATTTAAAAAAATACAAAAAAACTAGCATTAGCTAGCTTGCTTGACAATAAATAATTCTTCGTTATCTATAATAAATAAATCTTCTGTTATGCTTTTTATGCATGGATATTTATACCCTGTACTGGCATCTATTAAATATCCAAGTGATTTTGATGATGGTATATCATATTCTTTAAAATTATTTATATTCTTTAAATCTGTTAATTTATTATAATATAATTTATAATTTGTGTTATCGGTGGCAATTATTAATATTGCATCATCTACGATAGCAATTCTTTCAACATTATCTATATTAACATTTATTTTCATGCCATTTTCATTTTTCATTATAACTTTATCATTATCTTTATATATGTGTATAACATTATTATCATAATTATAATAGTATTTATCATAATCATAATAATGAGTTTCAATTAATTTTATTTCTTTTTCTTTATATTCTGGACACACATAATATTTATTTATATCAACATTTCCTAAAACACCAAATAATGCATTAGATATAAAATATATTATTATTAACATATAGATAAATTTATGATATTTCTTACTATCTTCATTATTTTCTTTTTTAAATATAATTAAACTATATATTAAATATATTCCACTAAGTATAATTGATGCTACAAGTGAAGATATAGTTATAATTAAGGGAACATTTTCTACATAACCACAACCAGTTACAATGTTTACTTCACTTAGTAATACTGAAAAATCATAAAAACCATGTAAGAATGCTAAAGCCCAGATGTTTTTAGTAAAATAATAAACTGTTCCAAAAAGTATTCCAATTGACATAGTTTGGATAAATTGCATTAAAGTAGTTAATAAATCTTGTCCCATTAGAAGATTAGTAAAATGGATAGCTCCAAATATTACTCCACTTAATATGATTGATATTATTACTTCTTTTTTATTGCTGCTTAACTTACTTAATAACTCTTCTTCAATTATTCCTCTAAAAAATATTTCTTCAAATAATCCAATACTTATGCAATAAAATACTAAACTTATTAAATTTGCTATATTTAGTTTAGATATATTTAATTCTATTACATTTGCTACAAATACTAAACAAGAAAGTATTATGATTGGTAAACATAACATAATTGTATCTTTAAATGATTTCTTTTGATTTTTAAATATATACCATTTCTTTCTTAGAGCTAGTAAAATTAATCCACATAATAATACTATAAACTCACTTAGAAAATATGTAGTGTATTTTCCATGTTTTATAGTATCCCAGGTTGTAGTTGCAACTAGGCTACCAAATGTATTTATAAATATTTCAAATCCTATAAATATTAATATAACTGTTATTATTAATTTAAATATACTTTTTTTGTTTTCCATATTAACCTATATTTGATACATTTGTATATATTTGTGATACATCTTCAATATCTTCAAGCATATTATATAATCTATCAAAGATTTCTTTATCTTCTCCTTCAAGGGTAATTTTATCTTTAGCATACATTCCTACTTCATCTATTTCATAATCGATATTTGCTATATCACGTTCTAATTCATCTTTAGCAGTATTCATATCACTTGGATTTAAACTAATTGTAATATATCCATCTTCTGATTCAATATCTATTACTTCAATTCCTGCATTTAATAATAAATCTAATACTTTTTCTTCATCATCATATTTAAATGATATTACTCCAAGGTGCTCATAGTTATATGATACGGAATTCGTAACTCCGAGTGACTTATTTACTTTATTAAATGCTGCTCGAACCATTCCAACCGTTCTATTTACATTATCTGTTAAACATTTAATAATTAAAGTTGATGCTCCTGGGCCAAATCCTTCATACACAACTTCATGATATTCGTCTTGTCCTACCCCTTTTGCTTTATCTAGGGCTCTAGTTATTATATCACTTGGAACTTGATTCTTCTTTGCTTTATCTATTAGTCTTTTTAATGTTATATTGGCTTCTGGATTTGGGCTTCCTTTCTTAGCTGCTAGATAAATTTCTTTAGCAAATGTTGTATAAATTTTTCCTTTCGCAGCTCCTGTTTTTTGTATACTTGCTTTTCTTACTTCATAAGCTCTTCCCATATTAATTTTCCTCCTTAAATAAACTTTAATTGTTTCACGAACTTGTAAACCCCATAATTTTTATCTATATATTTTATTCTTTTTATTACTTCAGTTACTTTATATACATGATAATATTCAAATTTTTCTTTTTTCATTATGAACTCTATAGATTTTATTATTAATCTTTTGGCATTTTTAGTTGCAAAAAATTTTTCCATAAGTTCACGATCTTTTTTACTCACATGTTTTAACATTAACTCATAGTACCAAAGTCCTCTTTTTTTAAACAAATATTTTTTACCATCAAAATCTTTTAAAATACGCATTGTATCAAAATAACCTAATTTCATATTGTTTCTGATATCTTCTTTTTTAAAATCCAAAATACTTCCTAATTTTCTCGATGGTCTTATTACTTGTATTTTTCTTTTGTCAATATATGGCCTTCTTATTCCAATTGCTTCAAGATCTATTACATATACTTTGTCATAACCTTTTTCTAATAAAGCATTCGCTGGTATATAATCATGAAATCCACCATCTAAATAGTAGTTATTATCAATTAACTTTTCAAATTTAAATATTGGCAAAAAGCATGATGCTATAATATAATCATTTAACTTATCTTTTGGAATATCATTTTTAAACATATATCTTGGTTTAAAATCATTAAATCTAACTGTTACTAAACCAAAATCTTTTTTACTCTTATAAAGATATTTGTCAATTTCAAATTCTTCTAGTTTTTTTCTTATATTTTTGGTACTTATTCCTTTATTTTGGACTATATCTTTAATATTATCAAGTAACTCTGTTAAATATTTTAAATCATATTCATTATTATTTGTTTTAGTAATAAAATCTTTACTAAATCCAAGAATTGAACCGGTATCGTCGTTATACCAAAAGGCAAATAATTCCTCAAATCTATTACTGGCACACATCGCTGCATTAAATGATCCAATGGATGTTCCTACAAAACCATTTATTTTTATATGACAATCTAAAAAGGCTTTGTAACATCCAACTTGATATGCTCCGCGAAGTCCTCCGCCTGAAAATGCAATTCCTATCTTCATTTGCTTTTTCCTACAAATAATTTAGCTAAAATTTTGGCAAATTTTCTATCTTTATTAACTGATCTTAATCTAGCATAATATTCATTTATTGAATCATTTCTATAATGGATTAAATTTTCTAATTCATCTCTATCACTACAAACTGGACTATAATAATTTTTCTCTAAGAATATTCTTGCTAATATGTATTTCCAACTTAAGCCATTTATATTTACTAGCTTTTCTAATAGTTTTCCATAGTTTATTGTTTCATTACCCGCTAGGTTGAATGTTTTTTTGTTTAATTTCTCAGCATATTTTATTCCTTTAACAAATGCATATGCACAATCCTCTTTTGTTATAACATCAACTTCATCTTCCTTATTACCATGATACATAAATGTTTCACAAAGTGGATTACTTAGTACAAGTGGTACTCTATATATTGTATAATTTTTTAATTTACTTTTAATTAATTTTTCACTTTCTAATTTTGCTTTTGAAAAATAATCAAATTCATCTAATACAATTCTACTTTTTACATTTGGATTTTTCATGTTTTTGTACATACTTGTCGTTGATGCAAAAAACAAATGACACTTTGGATTATAGTAGTTAATTGCTCGAACAATGTTTTCACACCCTCCATAATCAATGGCCATTGAAAGACCATCTTTCATGTCTCCGAGTGGCGGCATTGCACTTGCTAAATCTATAATATAATCATGATCTTTAACTAATGCTTCAATAAGTATTCTATCTGTTACATCTCCATATAAAATATTTACTCTTTTTCTAAATCTTTTTAATCTATTAAATGATTTTTTGTTTTTTAAATCTAATATTGTTATTTCATATTTTCCTTCACTTAATAAGTATTTAACTGTGTGAATTCCAACAGCACCTGCAGCACCAACCACTAATACCTTTTTCATAGAATCTTCCCTTCTTATAAAACATTTATTAAAAACAATAATATTATACCAATTATTATACCATAAATAGTGTCTTTTTTATCTATTTCTTCTAAAACTTCTTTTAAAAGTTCAAAAAATAAAATATGAAGCAACATTCCAAGTGTTAACGCAATAATAATGCCTTCGAATGTTTCATTTAATTCTCCGAAAGCTAAGAATGTTATTCCGCCGATAAATCCTGATAATATTAATAATACTAATAAAAGAATATTTTTCTTATTTTGTGAAGATGCTATTTGAAAACCAAATGGCAAATTATGTAGCCCTATTCCTAAAAGCATTAATATTCCACTTTTTAAATCATTGCTTGCAACACCATATAATGCCATTCCTTCAATTGTATTATGTAATAGTAAGGCGATTATTGTAATTGTACCAATATGCTCAATATGATTAATATGATCTATTTTTTCTTCGTCGTTTTCATGATGCTCATGTTCATGATGAGGTACTAATTTATCAATCATTACTAAAAGTAATAATCCTACAATAACAAATAAAAATATCCACCATTTTTTTAGATTTATAAGTTCTGGCAATAAATCAAATAATATAAGCCCTATTATAACAATGCTGGCGCATGATATTGACATTCTTGTAAATGATGTTTTATTAGAAGTGAAATTATAAATAATAATGCCAATCAAAAAAAATAATCCACTTATTAATGTTAAAAGTAATGCCATAATTGTTACCTCGCTTCATAAGTATTTTATCAAAAAAAAAATATTATAGCAATAAAAAAATGAACCGAAGTTCATTCCTTTTTAACTAACAAGCAACTTTAGTGAATTTAATTGAACCAGTTAGTTGTTTTCCTGTATTTTCATTTTGGTCTATGTCTAAGTTCTTTAATGTAACTGTAATAGTCCATGAATCAGATACAGTTTTACCAGCTTCTGCAATTAATTTATGTTTTAATATTTCTCCACCTTTAGTTGTTGGAATATTAATTGTTCCAGTAACAGCAGTTCCAGCAGGCAATGTAACTAAACTTTGTTCGTCAACTAAAGTAGTTGAACCTTTAACAGCAGTAAAGTATAGTTCTTTTGCATTTGCAGTGTTTGCAGCAGATTTAGTAAATGTATTAGCAGTAATAATTAAATCAGCTGTATAACAAAAACTTCTATCTGCTTCACTAGGTGTTGTAGTTGTTGTTGCACCTGGTGCTGTCCAACTTACTGTTCCTGTTGTTGTTCCAGTAGCGTCAGGTTTACCTTTAGCAAAAGTTGTAGCATCAGCATAAATGTTGATAGCTCCAAAAGTACCAAATTCTGAACTAGCTGCTGTACCTGTTGTAACAGTAACATTAGCTGAAGTTCCTGTACCACCTTGAGCAGTGAAGTAAGCAAATGTTGCACCTACAACAGCAACTAATAATGTAGCAACTGCGATAACTGTTAAAAGAATAGTATTCTTTTTATTTTCCATATCTACTTTTCTCCTCTCCTATTTTAATATTAACATTTTATAAATTAAAAATCAACCCCATTATGTCTTTTTTTATAAACTTTTTTTCAGAAACAAAAAAAGGACCAAAGTCCAATTTTATTTTAGTAAAAATTATGCGCAATTAGTCTTTGTAAAGGCTATTTGTCCAGTTAGTTGTTTACCAGTATTTTCATTTTGATTCATTGCTAAGTTCTTTAATGTAACTGTAATTGTCCAATTATCAGTAACACTAGCACCAGCATCAGCAACTAATTTGTGAGTATATTCACTACCATTAGCAGTTGTTGGAATTTTAATTGTTCCAGTTTTTCCAACTTTAGTATCAAAATCAACTAGAGATATTTTATCAAGTAAAACTGTTTCTCCTTTTTTAGCAGTAAATTCTAATTCATTTAACTTTTCTGTATTAGCTGCAGAAACTGTAAATGTATTAGCTGTAATATTTAGTGATGCTGTATAACAGAAACTTCTATCTGCTTCACTTGGAGCTTCTTGTCCTGTAACTGCTCCTGGAGCTGTCCATTTTACTGTACCTGTAGTATCATCAGTAACATCTCCAGCACCTTCTGCAAATGTTGTTGCATCAGCATAAATGTTAAGTGGATCAATTGTACCAAATTCTGAACTTGCTGCTGTACCTGTACTAACTGTAACAGTTGCTGTTGTTCCTTGTGCTCCTTGAGCTGTGAAGTAAGCGAATGTTGCACCTACTACAGCAACTAATAATGTAGCAACTGCAATAACTGTTAATAGGATAGTATTTTTTTTGTTATCCATAATTCTTCTTTCTCCTCTCCTATTTTAATACTAACATTTTAGCTTATAAAAATCAACCCTAAAATGACAATTTTTTGTATTTTATTTTTTAAAAATTTTATGTATTACATACTTAATGTAAATGTTTTTTTATCTACATCTATATTGGTTAATTTTAAACTTATTATCTTTTCTAATCCGCCAGTTATTTTATATGTTGACATTAACTTTCCACTCGATATTGTTGCTGCACTACTATAAGTATCTAAATTGTTATATTCTATTATTTTTGCTACTGTTGTCTTATAAGTATTAGCTATAGAATATATGTTACTACCTGAAAAAGATGTACCATAACTAGTAAGACTATTACCAGTTCCCTCTTCTATAGTTATATTTCCTTTGTATTTATTTTTATTAAATACTATTTCAATGTTATATGTACCAGGATAAATGTTATCTAGGACAAAAAAATTATTTACCATTGTAGCCTTTTTTGATCCATTTTGCAAAGTTATTCCCGATAGTGGACTATATGAAAAAATTCTCAAAGTATATGCCATTTTGGCATTTTGCACTTCAGCTACTATTTCTGTATTTACATAAAAATATGTATAACTTGCAGCAGGTATTGCCTTATCACTTAACCATGTTTTTATTTTATATGTTTTAGTTGAATTGCTACTTGAAGTTCCCCCTAAAGTATTAAATAAAATTGAATATCTATTATTTCTTGGGTCAGATTCATCATATTTTACTATTGGAAGTTCTGCTATACTTATTGGTTCTACAATTAAAGTATCTTCTTTTCCAGCACCATTATATTCATAAACCGCTACCATTATATAATCTATCGGAGTTAATACATCTGTATCCTTATATCCAGTTCTTGCTTTAAAATTAGTCATATCATAACCAATATTCATGACATATGTAGAATCTAATGAGCCAGTATTTTGAATATATATTACACTTGCTTCTGTTTGAGCTAATCCCATTTCATCTGACATAGACGTCATATTTGTTTTTTGAATTGATGATGAATTACTTCCATATGAAACATTCAAAGTTCCTGTTGTAATACTTTGATTTGTTGTGTTTGTTTTAACAGAGAAAAATGATGCATAACTAAATCCAACTGATGCCATTGTTAAACCAAAAACGCATACTGCAATTATAAAATTTTTATTTCTTATAAATTTGTTTACTTTTTCCCAATTTATCTTTTTCAATTTTATCACCTAACTTCATTTTAGCATATTATTATATTAATTAAAAGCAAAAAAATTATATTTTACAAAAAAAGTATGGCTAAGCCACACTTACTTTATAACTCCATTTTGAACATATTTTGTATCATTTATTACTACAAATGCATCTTTATCATTTGTTCTTATTATATGAGTTAATTTTTTTAATTTTGATTTATTTAATTGAATCATCAACATTGTTTTCTTTTCATCATCTTGAGGATTTTTTAAATCTACTACTGATACACCAAAACCGGCATCTCTTATTTCTTTGATCATCTTTTTTACATCACTAGTTTTAGTTGTAACCTGTACGCCAATTAATCCTTCTACAAAGTTATTTGAAATATAGCCTCCAATAAATGTTCCTGTTGCATATCCCGCAGCATAACAAATTGGAATTAATATTGATTTTATATCAGTTGTTAATGCTTCTCTAGCTACTAAAAACCAAATAAGAACTTCAAAAAATGCTATAATTGCTGGTGTAAACTTCTTTCCACGAACAACTAAAACAGTTCTCATTGTTCCCAAAGTTACATCAATAATTCTTGCCAAAAATATTTTAATACATAATAACAACATAATAATCACCTATCTATTTATTAGTATGGTTAAAACTACTAAAAATACAAGCACAATTATTATTATCGCAAGACCTAAAACTTTATTTTCTTTAGTCTCACGATATTCAATTTTATTTTCATGTCCATACTTTTCACTTAATAAAGTAATTTTTTTATTATTTTTATCGTTCATTTGGTTTTGATAGTTTATTTCACTTTGGTTCATTAAAGCCCCACAAAATTTACAAACTATCCCATCACTAGGTAATGGCTTCCCACAATTTCTACATGTCATAATTTACTCCAATGTTTGACCAACAAAAGTAACTTTAGCATATCCATTACCAGTATGTCCAGTTTCTGATGCTCCAGTTGGAGATGTAAATGATGTATTACCTGCAGCAAGTGTTGTACTAGTCATAGCATATTGCGATGTTATTTTATATGTTGAACCTGAAGGAACAGTAACGTTTTGGCCAGTATAAACAAATCCGGAACCACCACCGCCTCCACGGTCATCATCTCCAGAGCCATCCGGAACAGAACCACATCCGCCGTACCAGCCACCTCCACCAGCACCAGCATAACCGCTACTTTGGTGAACTCCAAATCCCCCGAATCCAAATCCACCTGGATAATTACTTGAACTATTTGTTGTTGGTTGAGTAGTTAGAGCTGTTACAGTTGTTGTAAATCCTGTTTGGGTTCCACCATAACCATAAGAACCATAACTTTGTGTTGCAGCACCACCTGATGTACCACCACCATACATTCCTATTTTAGTTGTAGCCCCATCAGAACCTCCACCACCAGCAACAATTACTCTAGCTAATAAACTATCTTCATTAATACGAATATCAGAAGCACCACCACCACCTGGATAGTTATAACGATATCCGCCACCGTTAAATCCACCTGCACAAATGCTACTAGTTTTTGTACTACATGTAGTAGCTCCACCTTGGCCACCAGTATAAACATATAATTTATCACCAGCATTTAACTTAATTGTTCCAGCAGAATATCCACCTTTTCCACTATAAGATTGACTCGAACGATATCCGCCTTCAGCTCCCCAAACTTCAAATTTGTAATAACCAGTTACAATTACATCAAATGGTTGAGCAGCATTTGTATATTCAAATGGTTTATTTAATACATAATCAATTTCAGCAGTTGTTGTTAAAATTCTTGAAGTATTCCCCGCAGCATCTACAGAATATGCTTTAAATGTAAATGATGTTAATGGTGTTAACCCTGTAAATGTATAAGTATTTGATGTACTTGATACATATGTTGCTCCATTATCACTTGAATAATAATATGTTGTTGGTGTTGTTCCTAAATTGCTATTTTCAAATGTTATTGTTACATTTTGACCATTTACTGTATTTTGCATACTTTCAGGTATTGGTCCACTTGACACATCTAAATATGCTACACAACTAGTTCTTCCTGTTGCTGCAATAACTACTTTTTGATTTTTTATTAACATTGTTGAAGTACCTGTACATGCAGATTTTGTAGATAATGCATAAAATAAATTTGATGGAATTGTTTTTGCCTCATAGTATGTTGCCGAGTTCTTTTTAGCTTGAACATATATTTTTAGAGCAATGTCTACATCCATGGCATCCATATATACATCACACACATCTTTTTGATTGGATTCTACTGAAAACAAATTGTCTGCAGCACTATAAGTTACTGTTGAACCATTTTGACATTTGCTTTTTGAAGCATTTATTTCATATCCAATTGTTGGTAATGCAGTTGTTTCTAACTTTGTATATTCTCCATTACCATTACCATCTGAATCGACATTTTCAGCATAAACATTTAGTGTAATATCTAGTTGAGCTGTAGAATCAAAATATAAATAACATACATCGTGTCCTAAAGATGTTATATCAGCACTGTAATTTTTTGAATCATATTTTATTGTTGAACCATTTGTACATTTACTTTTTGTTTCATTGTAAACATAACCTGCTTTTGGTATATAAGGATATAATCCATATTTATTTAAACCATTTCCATTTGCATCTCTTTCTTCAGCCATTATTCTTATATCTAAATCGGAAATTTCTGATGTTGCTCCCCCAATAATTGGTTTTACATCAACTACTTGATAGAATGCATATGTAACGATTAGACCAACACATGATAAAAGGACCACTATTGCTATACTTATTAGTGGAATTTTATTTTTGTTTAAGAAAGCAGTTACATCTTTATTGAGGATTTTTTTTATTCTATTCAACAATTTATTCATATGCTTCTAACCTATCCTATAATTAATTTTAAGATAAAATAAATATAAAGTCAATTATTAATTAATTAAAATTTTAGTATGATTGATTTTTTTGAAAAATTTTACATCAAAAAAAGCCGTTGTGGCTTTTAAATTATTTATATCCTTTATCCTTATAATAATTGTAAAGTTCTTGAAAGCGATTAAAGTGTACAATTTCTCTTTGGCGCAAGAATAAAAGTGGCTCTATTACTTTTGGATCTGTTGCTAAATCAATTAAATGTTCATATGCAACTCTAGCTTTTTGTTCTGCCGCCATATCTTCTACTAAATCTGCTAAAGGATTACCAGTTACAGCAAATGTTGAAGCATCAAACGCTACACCATCTGCACTCATTGGGAAAACTCCTTTTCCGTGTTCTGTATAGAAACTTTCTAGTCCTGCTTCTTTAATCTCATCAATTGTAGCATTAGATATTAATTGTGAAACTATAGTGGCAACCATTTCTAAATGACCTATTTCTTCAGTTGCAATGTCATTAAGTAATGCTCTTCCTAATTCATCTGGCATTGTAAACTTTTGATGAAAATATCGCAACGATGCTCCAAGTTCTCCAGCATAACCCCCGACCTGAGTAATAATAAGTTTTGCCATTTTTAAATCTTTTTTTGTAACACTAACTGGATAAGATAAATGTTTTACATATTTAAACATATTTTGTACCTCCAGTATTTTCCCATGGCCATGGATTATTTATCCAATTAAATTTTGATAATGAATTATTGTCAATTACTTCAAGTGGTCCATAAGTTTTAACATATTCCATTTCTTTTGCACATGATTTTTCAGCTAATTCTTTAAATTTTTTTAGCATCTGTTCATCAGTTGGATGTAAATCTAAATAAAGATTCAAATCATTGATGGCAAAAGATAATGCCATTATTTCTAATAACAATTCTTCTTGTTGATTATTAGCAACAACTCTTTCGTATTTATAATTTTTATATGGATCATATAAATTATTAAACATATTTCCCTTAGAAAAACCATCAGCAATACTTGTCAAATCTGAATCACTACTTATTTTCATATTCTTTGGTACAGCAAAGCCAAAAAATCCTAAATTATCATCAAATAACATTTTTTTCCTCCCTATCTTATAGTATGTTTCGCCTAAAAATTGTATTGGGTAAATTGCTTATATATTTAAAATTTATTTTGATAAAGTTGAATAATTTTTCATTATAATGTATAATTAATTAAGGTGATGAATATGGCAAAGAAGAAAAAAACTAAAGATAGCAGTAATAATAGTTCATATAGTGTTGAACTTACTGGGCTTATCCTTATTTTAATTGGAGTTATTGGATTTGGATTTGGTTTTATTGGGTCAATATTAAAAAAATTTGCCATGTTTTTAGCAGGGACTTGGTGGATGGTTATTCTAATTGCTTTAATAATATTGGGTGTTTATATGTTATATAAAAGAAAAATGCCTAAGTTTAGTGATCAAAAATTAATTGGTCTATATATCTTTTTTATAATTATTCTTGTTGCAAGTCATTTTGAATTTTTAAAAATAACTGGTAATCCAAAAGAAATTCTTATGGAAACTTATAATAATTATATGGAACGAATTTCTACGATTACTGCTAGTAATGCTTTAAACACTTCTGGTGTTACTACAATTGTTATTGGTGGTGGATTTATCGGTGCTTTATTTACTGCTGCACTATATGGCCTTTTTGGTAAAACTGGTACAATTGTAATTTTAGTATTACTTGGAATATTTGCATCAGTCTTAACATTTAATGTCAATTTATCTAATATATTTAAAAAGTTATTTAGATTAATAAAATTTAAGAAGAAAGAAAAAAATGAAACAGAAGAAATTATTCCTATTAGTAATAGTGATGAGGTAAAAGAGAATATTGAAGTCAAACCTGTGGAAAAAGAAAAAATAATTATTACATCAATGGAAGAATTAAAAACTAAACCTATTGTAGAAGAATCTTTAGAAAAAGAAACTAAAACAGATATAGTTGATAATGAAGATTATTATAGACTTCCAAGATTTAGTGAAATATTTGATCCTTTGAAACCTAAGAAAAATAATAATACTTCATTTACACAAAGTAATAAGGAAATACTTGAAAGAGTTTTAAAAGATTTTGGTATTGCTGCAAAGGTTGTGGAAATACATATTGGACCCGCGGTTACTGAATATGAACTTACAGTTCCACCTGCCACAAAGGTAAGTAGAATTTTAAATATCGATAAAGAAATTGCTTTGGCTTTAGCAGCAAAAGATGTTATAATTCAAGCTCCCATTCCTGGAAAAAGTACTATTGGTATTGAAATACCTAATCCAACCATTTCAAGTGTAACTTTAAGGGAAGTTCTTGAAAGTCCTCAAAATCTAAAGAGTGACGCTAAAATTTGCTCAGCATTAGGTAAAGATATCATGGGAACACCAAAAGTATTTGACTTAACAAAAATGCCTCACCTTTTAGTTGCTGGTTCTACCGGTTCCGGGAAATCTGTATGTATTAATGGTATTATTGCATCTATTCTAATGCGTTATAAACCTAATGAAGTTAAACTTGTATTAGTTGACCCTAAAAAGGTTGAACTTACAAATTATAATGGTATTCCTCACCTACTTTGTCCCGTTGTTAGTGATCCTAAGAAAGCTAGTTTAACATTACAAAAAGTTGTTACAGAAATGGATAATAGATTTCAAACATTTAGTGATAAAGAAGTAAAAAATATTACTGGATATAATGATATGATAGAAAAATATAATAAAAAACATCCTGAAAGCCCTCAAAATAAAATGCCTTATATTGTTGTTATAATTGATGAACTTGCAGATTTAATGCTTGTTGCTTCAAAAGAAGTTGAAGATTCTATTACACGTATTACCCAACTTGCTCGTGCAGCAGGTATTCACTTAATTGTTGCAACACAAAGACCATCTACTGATGTTATTACAGGTTTAATTAAAAATAATATTCCTTCTCGTATTGCGTTTGCGGTTGCTAGTCAAATAGATTCAAGAACTATTCTTGATCAACGTGGTGCTGAAAGATTACTTGGTAAAGGTGACATGTTGTACTTTCCTATGGGTGAAAGTGTTCCAATCAGAGTTCAAGGCTGTTTTATAAACGATGATGAAATAAAAAGATTAATAGATTATTGTAAAAATCAAGCTACGGCGAAATATGACTCTGCTTTTGAAAATGTAAGTCAAAATACTTCAAGTGGTGTTGGTAACTCAGCTATTGGAGGGGAAGATGACGATGCTTATAATGATGTTGTTGAATTTGCTATTCAAACCGGTAAAATAAGTGCTTCTTTAATTCAAAGAAGATTTAGATTTGGTTATAATAGAGCTGCTAGAATGATGGACTTACTGGAATCTCGTGGTATCGTTGGTCCTCAAAATGGGTCCAAGCCTCGTGAAGTTTTAGTAAAGTTAGAGAAAAATAATGTCGAAGAATAAGAAATATATTTAAAAAAAATTAATTTTATGTTAATATAAATATGAAAGGTATGGTGTGTATGGAAAATACAAAAAAAACAAATTCAAATAGTACTAAAAGTACCAAAAATAAAAATACTAATTTAAATGTTAACAAGGTAGAATTAAAAGAAGTTGAAGGAGCAAAACATATATTTTCTCAAAAAAACATTTTAATAATTGTATGTATCGTTTTAGCTTTAATATTAGTAATATTTTATGGTTATAGAGTTAATAAATTAAAAGAAACTGATACTTTAAGTAAAAGTTATTTATTAGATTCTGGTACTGTTAGTTTAGAAATTAAGAATTTAGACGAAGTAAATCAAATATTGGCAGAATCTCCGACTGAATACTTTGTCTTAATAAGTTACACTGGAAATAAAGATACTTATAAACTAGAAAATGGATTAAAAAGAATTTTAGATAAATATAAATTAAATGATTCATTCTATTATTTAAATGTTAAAAGTATAATGGATGAAGATAATTATTTAAACAGACTAAATAATGCATTTAATACCGATAAAATTAAAAAAGTTCCAACTATATTGTATTATAGAAATGGTAAAATTGTAGATGTTGTTACAAGAAATGATAATATTATTATTAATGCTGGCGATTTTCAAAAGTTACTAGATATATATGGTTATGAAGGTCAATAAGACCTTTTTTTAAAGGAGTGATATTATGTTAAATGTAGTTTTATTTGAACCAGAAATTCCTCAAAATACTGGAAATATAATGAGGACTTGTGTGGCAGTCGGAGCAGTTTTACATTTGATTAAACCTTTAGGGTTTAAAGTAGATGATGCTACTTTAAAAAGATGTGGTGTTAATTATATAGACAAATTAAATTGGACTGTCTATGAAAATTGGGATGATTTTTTTAAGAAAAATCAAGATGGAACATTTTATTTTCTAACTAGATATGGTCATAAGCCTCATTCAAGTTTTGATTATTCTAATAGAAATGAAAATATTTATTTTGTTTTTGGAAAAGAATCTACAGGTATTCCAAAAGAAATATTAAAACCTCACATTGATAATTGTATGCGAATACCTATGACAGCGAATGTTAGATCTTTAAATTTATCTAATACTGTTGCCATTATGTTATATGAGGCTTTAAGACAAAGAAACTATGATGGTTTATTATTCGATGAACCTCATAAAACAAAAACTGAAATCGAAGATTATAATAATTAAAAAGCACTTATCTAGTGCTTTTAGTTTTGTTTGAGAATACTTTTTCCAAAGCCAATTGTCTTTAAATTTCTTAACATATAATCTAGTATATTGGCTTTTTTAATGTCTTTTTCAACAGTTACATCTACCTCATCCACGATATTTCCTTCTGAATCAATGATCTCTGCTGTTCCAACGATATCTCCTACTTTTACTGGAGCTTTTATTTTGTTTACTTTTAAATTAAAATTATACTCTGTAACTGGATCAGTATTTTTTAATATTTCTGTGGCATCATTTAATAAAACTATATTGGCTTTATCTTGTTTTCCTTTTTCTACCCTAACTTTTCCTAATGATTCTCCTTTTGTTTTTATTATATTTATTTTAAATGTGTTAAACCCATAATTTAACATTTTTACTGTATCACTACTTCTATTTTCAGAGGTATCTTCCCCCATTACTACTGATATTAGCCTGAAGTTATTTTTGCTAGCTGTTGCAGTTAAACAATATCCTGCTGTTTTTGTAAAACCCGTTTTTAATCCATCTACGCCATCATAAAATCTAACTAATTTATTTGTATTTACTAACCATATCCTTGAGCCATCATTTTTTTCTAAGTATTCTTCATATATACTTGTAAATTCTAGTATTTTTGGATGCTTAAGAAGTTCACGGGCAATGATCGACATATCTCTGGCAGTTGAATAATGTCCTTCAGCATCAAGTCCATGAGCATTTACAAAATTTGTATTTGTGGCTCCAATTTCTTTAAGTCTTTTATTTAACATATCAATAAATCCACTTTGTGAGCCCCCGATTTTTTCTGCTAGAGCTACTACAGCATCATTACCACTTGCTATCGCTACACTTTTTAATAAATCATATACTGTATAAACTTCTCCTGCTTGTAAAAATACTTGACTTCCTCCCATGTTGGCGGCTTCTTCACTAATTGTTACTTTGTCTTCAAATTTTAAATTTCCATTATCAATTGCTTCCATTACCATTAGCATACTAGCTAGTTTTGTCATCGATGCTGGAGCAAGTTTTTCATCAGCGTTTTTTTCATATAACACTTTACCAGATAAATTATCTACTAAAATTGCACTTTTGCCATTCGGAGCAAAATCTTCTTCTGCTAAAACATTTAAGTTTAAAACAAAAAAACTCATAATAATTAATAATATCTTTTTCATATATACACCTTATTAATTATTATGATATTTATATTTTATTAGAACTTTTCTAATGTCTTTTTTTAATCAAAAACCCACATGTGCCCACAGTTGTTAAGGTTAATAAAACTGTTGCAAGCCCACTGCTTTCTTTTTGTTCCTCTTCATCGTAATTGCTTGTTTCTTCTTTTTCTGAAAAAAAGCAAACACTATTTACATTCGCATCCGGGTTATAGTTTTGGGCATTCTCATTCATGCACCCTACTACTTTTTTAATACAGCTGCCATCATCGATTTCGGCATTTTCGTCAAAATTTATAGAATTTGTATCTGTACAACCTTTTTTATAATAAATGCAACTTCCATCGTTTTCATTGGCATTTTTGTTGAAGTTTTTGGCACTTTTATCAGTGCAACCATAAATAATTGATGGTTTTTCTTTATTTATTATTGATGTACATGTGCATGATGGACTAAGAGTTCCGTCATTACAAATCGTCCTACCATATTCGTTACAACCAGCTACTCCGCCATGATGTGAGCAACATCCCCTTTGGGCTTTTGCTGTTTCTACATTGAAAAATATTGCAACAAAAAACAAACCTACTAAAATATACTTCTTCATTATTCCTACCTCTAGATATATTTTAGCACGTTTGAATCTTTATTCCAATACTTTTTTGATTGTTTCTTTTATCTTGTTAATATCATCTTTTAAAAGTGCTTCAGATAATAATTTTTTATCCTTATAAATATGTAACAAATCTTCATATTCTTTTAACTTTTGGCTCGTCTTTTTTATAATATTTCCTATATAACTTTTAGATACTTGTTCTAAATCTGCTATTTCTTGAAGCGTTAAATTTTCTTCATAATATAGTTGATAATACTTTTTGTTTGATTCATTTAAAAGATTACCATATATATCAAATAGCTCTCCATAATATAAAAATTCTTCCATTTACATCAAATCCTTAAATAAACCATAAATATAGTTTTCTATATCAAATGGTATTAAATCCGTCATTTTTTCCCCAAGCCCTACGAACTTTACAGGAATATTTACTTCTTCTTTTATTGCTAAGACTATTCCTCCTTTAGCTGTTCCATCTAATTTTGTAAGTACAATACCTGTAATATTGGTTATTTCTTTAAATGCACTTGCTTGCATAATACCATTTTGACCAGTTGTCGCATCAATCACTAATAAAGTTTCGTGAGGTGCATCTAGAATTATCTTGCCAATCACTTTGTTTATCTTTTCGAGTTCTTTCATCAAATTTACTTTGTTATGTAGCCTTCCTGCAGTATCAATTAAAACTATATCAGCGTTTTCTTCCTTAGCTTTTACAAGGCCATCATAAATTACTCCGGCTGGATCAATATTTTCTTTACCATAAAAGATAGAATCTGTTCTATCAGCCCAAATTTTTAATTGTTCTACGGCTCCAGCTCTAAAAGTGTCCCCCGCGATTAACATGACTTTTTTTCCTTCATTTTTATATTTATAAGCTAGTTTAGCAATTGTAGTTGTTTTACCTACCCCATTAACACCAACCATTAATATTACTGTTGGTCCATCGCTTGCCATATTAATTTTATCAGTAATTGATTCGTTATTAACATATATTATAAATAATTCATCTACGATAACTTCATTTAAATATTTTGTATCGGTAATATTTTCTGACTTTACTCTTTTTCTTAATCTATCCATAAAATCCATTACGGTATTTACACCGATGTCTGCCATTATTAAAATATTTTCTAATTCATCAAAATATTCATCATCTATTTTAGTATATTTTATACCTAACATACTTAATTTTGATACAAACTCATTTCGTGATTTTTCTAATCCCTCATCATATTTTTTTATAGTATCATCTTTTTTTTCTTCAACTTCTTTTTTTGTTATTATGTTTTTTAATTTATCAAATAATCCCATGATTAACCTCCGTAAAACCATTATATCAAAAATAACTTTGTATTGCAATTTGTTCATAAATAAGATATTACTTGTAATGGTAATCTTTTTCAAAAACATAAATATTTCAAAAATAATGGACAAAATATTAAATATTTGCTATAATATTCTTAGTTCAGTAACTTTATGAATTAATTTTATTTTAAAGAAAGAAGGAATTTTTAAGTGGAAAATAAAAATAATATTGCCACAAAAGTTATTGCTTTAGGTGGCTTAGGTGAAGTTGGAAAAAATATGTATGTTGTTGAACATAATGACGAAATATTAATTATAGATGCCGGTGTAATGTTTCCAGAAGATAATTTACTTGGTGTTGACTATGTTATTCAAGATATTACATATTTAAAGAAAAATGTTGATAAAATTAAAGGTTTATTTATAACACATGGGCATGAAGATCATATTGGTGGCATACCATTTTTACTTCAAGCTATTAATATACCCGTTATTTATACACCAAAAATTGCTAAAGACTTAATTGAAAAGAAACTTGTTGAAAGAAATATAAAATATGACAATTATCAAATTATTACACCTGATTTTAATGTTAAAACTAAATACTTTGATATTTCATTTATTAATACTACACACTCTATCCCAGATAGCTTTGCAATAGTTATTAAAACACCAAATGGTACTATATTTGAAACTGGGGACTTTAAATTTGACTTAACTCCAGTTGGGCCAATGGCTGATATTCACAAAATGGCAAGGTTTGGTGCTGAAGGTGTTACCCTACTTCTTAGTGACTCAACAAATGCCCTAACTAGTGGATACTCTAAAAGTGAAAGCGCTGTTGATGGAACTTTAAATGATATGATTAGCAAACATCACGGTAGAGTTATTATTGCAACATTTGCATCAAATATCTATCGTATTAAACATATTGTTGAGAGCTGCAAAAAATATGGAAGAAAAATAATTGTTTTTGGTAGAAGTATGGATAACAGTATTGAACTTGCCTTAAATAACGGTCTTATTAATGATAGATCAATGTTTATTGATGCAAACGATGCTAAAAGTTTGAAGAGAAATGAAATTTGTATTTTATGTACTGGTTCTCAAGGTGAACCTCTTGCAGCATTATCTCGTATTGCTAATGGACAACATAAACAAATATCACTACTTGGTGATGACTTAGTAATTTTCTCATCAAGTCCTATTCCTGGTAATGCCGAAAGTATTAATAAAATTATTAATAAACTATATTTAAAAGGCGTTCGTGTATTTACCAATTCAGAATTTAGTGATGTTCATACTTCTGGACATGCTAAAGAAGAAGAATTAAAATGGATGCTTAGAATTATTAAACCAAAATACTTTATGCCAATGCATGGTGAATATAGAATGCTAAAAAAACATACGGAAATTGGTGTATTATGTGGAGTTGCTCCAGAAAATACATTTATTTGTACAAATGGTGATGTTATAGAACTATTAAATGGCGAAGTAAGACGCGGTGGCACTGTTCAAGCCGGAGATGTTTATGTTGATGGTTCTCGTGTCGGTGATATTGGTTCAGTAGTTATTAAAGATCGCAAATTAATGAGTCAAGATGGTATTTTAATTACTATTTTAAATATTAATACTCTAACTAGAAAACTATTATTAAAACCAAATGTAACTGCCAGAGGATTTGTTTTAGTAAATGAAAATCAAGAACTAATGCAAAAAATAGAAAGAAAGATTAGTGAAGTTGTTAATGCTTCTTTAGCAAAAGCTCCATACAGCTATACCGATTTAAAAAATCAAATTATTTTAGAATTACTACCTTTTATAAATAATTTAACAGGTAGAAAACCAATTATATTGCCTGTAATAATGGAAGTAAATCAAGCATAGTAAAACCACACAATTGTGTGGTTTTCTTATGCTTCTTTTTTGGTCTTAAACCTTATTAAGAAAATACTTAATAAGAACATTATAATATCTAAGATTACTTTTATTAATACTTGATTACTAGGTATAAGTATTAATATTATTGAAGTAACTAAATAATTTATTATTATATATTTTATATTTATATGATTATTAAATATTATTTTTATTATACTGGATACTATTTTACTTAAAAGTAAAAATAATGGTATAACATATATGCCTTTACATATATTATAAGTTTTGGCAAATATTATCGTTTCTATTATATAAGAAAATAATGCAAATAATAAGTATGGTGCAAAAAGCTTATAAACTCTGATTGAATCTTTAACTGGATTGAAATGACTTGTTTCATTATCATTTATGTATATTGTTTCTATAATTACTTCTTTAATTGGTATATTTTTTATTTTTGTTTCTATTAAACAATTTGTTTCGTATTCATATCTTTCACCAGCAACCGCAATTAATTTTTTTGCGATATCAAAACTCATTGCTCTTAAGCCAGTTTGGGTGTCACTTACTTTTGCTCCGACGAAAGAATATAAAACATTTCTCGTAATTACATTGCCAAATTTAGATCTTGTAGGGACTAAATCGTTTGAGAAATCTCTAACACCTAGAATTAAAGAATCTAAATTTTTCTTGGCAACATCTGCACATTTTTTTATGTCTTCCACACTATGTTGGCCATCACAATCTGCAGTTACAATAACTTTTGCTTTGGGATAATTATTTAGAATATAATTAATTCCATTTTTTAATCCTCGGCCTTTACCTAAGTTAATATTATGTTTTATTACTTCATATTTCTTAGCTAAATTATTCATGTATTTGTCATGTTTTTTATTACATCCATCATTTATAAAAACTATATTTGCAAAACTCTTTGCTAATTTATCTAAAAATTCTTGCATTATTTTTTCATTTGGATCGTATACCGGTATTAATACTACAACATCTTTATTCATCTTATTCCCCCGCTTTAATATTTACGACTTTCCATACTCCATTATCTTTTATAAAGTATATATAATCATGCATAACATCTAATTGATCTTTTCCATTTACTATCATATTTTTTTCTAAGTATATTTCACAAGAAAATGCATCTTTACTATATATAGTGAAATTATTTAGCTTTTCATTTGTAAATGTAGGATCTTTTAATTTGTGTCTACTTGTAAAGTTAATATCTATTCCATGCGCCCAGTTATATGCTTGCTTACTCATTGATGTTCCTTCAATAAAGTATGTTTTTATGGTATTATATCCATGAGCTAGTCCACTTAAATCATTTGTTAAGAATAAACTCCATTTGTGGGCAAAATCCCAGATATCTACTTCACTACTTAAATATTTTTTAGCTTCATCATATGAATCTACATTTATATAGTTTTTTTCTAAAGTATATGAATATTTATTTTGTTTTAATTTTACTTCTTCATCATATTCATTTATAACTTTAATACTTTCTTCTTTTGTTAGTCCGTTTACTTCATATGTTGCCATGTATGGCATCGAAGCATTTTGATACATATTATCTAAATTTTTATATTTTTCTTTTGTTGTTGGTTCTTCCACTAACTTATTATTAACATATAATTTATATGTGCTCGGTATTGTAACATCATAAAATATTAGTCCTCTTTCCAAATTTGGTTCAATACTTGTAATTTCTCTTTTTTCATAACTAAATATTCCTAATTTAGTTTCAGTACTTATGTATTTGGTAGTAATTTCAAATAATACTCTATTATTTAATACTACCTCATAATTATCTTTATCTTTTTTTACTATCTTTACATCTTTATCATTAATTTGTTTTTTATATTCATCTAATAAATCTTCACTTTGATTATTGTCTTTCAAATAACCTTTTAATGTGTTATCATCTAAAGATAAAATTGTATCTTTTATAACATTAGTTGTTTGACCTTTTTCATAGGACTTTAATGTTAGAAATATATAAACTAAGAAAACTACAACTAATACTGCTGCAATTAGAGAATATATTATTAAACTTTTTTTAAATAATGAATTGTTTCTTCTAGATTTTGCCATATTAATTATCCTTTACTACAAATGCTGTTGGTAATCTCCATGATGAGTTTGTGTAATAAAATGTTACACTAGTTCTTAAATATTTTTTATTATAATATAATGATGATGAACTTCCTCCATCTACATTGGCAGCATTTACTGCTCCGTATTCTGCCATAATATCAATTAAATCAGATGCTGTTGCACCAAGATGCCCGTTTTTTCCTCGACCATCTGTTACAAGAATAAGAACACTTCCGTCTTTTCTTTGTCCAATTGCTGTTCTTGGGTTTTGTCCACTACCTTTACCGCTAAGTTCTCTCTTTTCACCATTTATAATCAATTTAACAAAATGGTTATTGGCATCAGATGATTCTTCTTGAAATGATATTGCATCTCTTATTTTTTCTTCTTTTACCATTTTTTCAACAGCACTTTTATTCATTCCTTCTAGACTTATGATTCGAAGTAGATTATTTTCATCAAAACCAATTAAATATAGTCCAGACCAACCGAGTGTTATATCTTGAATTTCACCATTACTTACAGTAACTCCATATGGTCTTCCACCTTTATTACCACTTGAATAATAAATTCCTCCATTAACCCCAGCGATTGCTCCGGCTTCATCTACGATTACACCAAGTTCTTTTCCGTATTCTCCCCATGGATATGTTGTTGCTAGGCTAATCTTTGATGGATCATTTACAACCATCATTGTTCCTTCAAAACCATCTCCACTAACATTATGAATTTCGATTAATTCTTTTTCTTTGTTTCCTTCAGTATTAATTAAATTTTCATCAACTTCAACATCCATGTCTTGTAAAGAGTTTTTATCCACTATTTTTTGTAATTCATCTTTACTTAAAAATACATTTGCTAAAAACTTTAATTGGCCAGTTTCTAATATTGTGGTTGCAAATAATTCTTTTGCACTCTCACTTGGACCATGACAAATTAATGTTATTGTTAAAACTAAGGCAATGAAAACCATTCCTAAAGTAATACCTAAAAACGAAAATACTTTTCCTATTATGCTTAATGCTTTTTTCATTTATTTTTTATCATTTATTTTTTACTCCTTTATTTTTTTCTTATGTATTTATAATACCATAATTCGACAATATAATAAAGTAATTTTTAAGCAAAAAAGAAGAAACTTATTTAGCTTCTTCTTGTACTCTTGTTTCTCTTATGACTGTTACTTTTATTGTACCAGGATATTGCATTTCATTTTCAATTTGTTCTTTAATATCTCTAGCAATTTTGTAACTTTTAGCATCATCAACTTCTTGAGGTTTAACAATTACCCGAAGTTCACGACCAGCTTGCATTGCGAATGTCTTTTCAACTCCTTCATATGAGTTTCCAATTTCCTCAAGTTGTTCAAGTCTTTTGATGTAATTTTCTAGAGAATCATTTCTTGCACCAGGTCTTGCTGCTGATAAGGTATCCGCGATAGCAACTAAAACGGCAATTGTTGATTTTGCTTCAATATCTCCATGATGTGATGCAATAGCATCTAGTACTACATCTGGTTCATGATGTCTTTTAGCAAACTCTAACCCGATTTCAACATGGCTTCCTTCAACTTCAAAGTCAATAGATTTTCCAATGTCATGTAATAGACCAGCTCTTTTAGCAAGTGTTACATTTTCACCAAGCTCTGCAGCCATCAATCCACAAAGATTTGCAACTTCAATGGAATGTTTCAAAGCATTTTGACCATAACTTGTACGGAAATTTAACTTACCAATTAATGTTACTAATTCAGGATCCATTTTAGTTATTCCTAAATCATTAATTGTTTGATTTCCAATTTGAATAATTCTAGCATTAACATCTTTTAATGTCTTATCATAAACTTCTTCAATTCTACCTGGATGTATTCTTCCATCTTTAATTAATGTTTCAATTGTAATTTTAGCAATTTCTCTTCGTAATGGATCGAATGATGATAAACTAATTGCTTCAGGTGTATCATCGATTATTAAATCAACTCCAGTTACTGATTCAATAGTTCTAATATTTCTTCCTTCACGACCGATTAATCTACCTTTCATATCATCGTTTGGTAAATCAATTGTACTTACTGTTTGATTTCCAACAACATCATCAGCATATCTTTCCATACTGCTTACAATTAGTTGTTTAGCCACTTCATGAGCTTCAAGTCTAGCTTTTGCTTCTTCTTCTTTGATATAGTTAGTTATTTCTAATTCCATATCACTTTCTACACGTTCCATTATTAATTTACGTGCTTTTTCTTTGCTATATCCAGCAATTTTTTCAAGTTGCGCTAATTCGTCTTTTAATAGCGCATCCATTTTGTCCTCTTTTTCTTGTAAATTCTTTTGTTTTGCTAATAAATCATTTTCTTTTTCTTGTAATGCATTATCACGAGTTTGTAACATTTCTTCTCTTTTATCAAGATTATTTTCTCTAGTTAATAATCTATCTTCAGATTGTAATATTTCTGCTTTTCTTGATTTTATTTCTGCATCAGTTTCTTGACGCAATCTATAAGATTCTTGTTTTAGTTCAAGTAATGCATCTCTTTTGTTTTTTTCTGCTTCTTTCTTTGCATCTTCAATTAGTTTATTAGCATTTTTCATGGATTTAGATGTTTTATTGACAAGTACTGCATAAAATAATCCACATCCAATAACAATTCCAACAATAAGGGATAAAATGGCAAAAAGAATGTTTTCCATTTTTTATCCTCCAAATTTCTATAGAATATATTTTAATACATTTATATCTCTATAATTTTATTATAAAGGTAAATGGATAAATAATCAAGAGGAAATATTTATTTGAGAAAATTATATTTTTGTAGTACATATTAAAACGATACTTTTTAATTGTGTATCGTTTTTAAAATTATTTATTAAAATATTTTTCTATTGCATCTACAATTCTTTCACTTGCATGTCCATCTCCATATGGATTGGATGCTTTACTCATTTTTTCATAAGCTTCTTTATTTGTAAGTAATTTTTTTGTTTCCTCATATATTACTTTTTCATCTGTTCCCACAAGTTTTAGAGTTCCTGCTGCTATTCCTTCTGGTCTTTCTGTTGTATCTCTTAAAACAAGTACTGGTTTACCTAAACTTGGTGCTTCTTCTTGTATTCCCCCACTATCAGTTAAAATGATATATGACTTATTTTGAAAATTGTGAAAATCAAATACTTCAAGTGGTTCAATTAATTTAACTCTATCAGCATCACCAAATACTTCTTTTGCAACTTCTCTTACGCGTGGATTCATATGAATCGGATATATAACTTTTACATCATCAAATTCATCAACTATTCTTTTAATGCCTCTGAAAATATGACGCATTGGTTCTCCAAGATTTTCTCTACGATGAGCTGTTAATAAAATCATTTTTTCTCCTGGTTTAATCCATTCAAGTTCTGGATGGGTATAATTTTCATCAACAGTTGTACTCATTGCATCAATTGCAGTATTTCCAGTTATATAAATTTTGCTTTCATCAATATTTTCTTTTAGCAAATTACTTTTACTAATTTCAGTTGGAGCAAAATACATATCCGTCATTCTATCAACACATTGACGGTTCATTTCTTCTGGAAATGGTGAGTATTTATCATATGTTCTAAGACCAGCTTCAACATGCCCAATTGCTACTTGGTTATAAAAAGCTGCTAGAGCACCTGCAAATGTTGTGGTAGTATCACCGTGAACTAAAACTATATCTGGTTTTACTTCTTTTATTACTTCTTCAAGTCCAACTAATGCTCTGGTTGTAACATCTGCAAGACTTTGGCCTTGCTTCATAATATTTAAATCATAATCTGGTTTAATATCAAAAGTATTTAGCACTTGATCCAACATTTCTCTATGTTGAGCAGTTACACATACAATACTTTCTATTTTTTTTCTTCTTTCTAATTCTTTTACTAGAGGTGCCATTTTTATGGCTTCTGGTCTAGTACCAAATATACTCATTACTTTAATCATTTTTATCCCTACTTTACAATAATTATTTATTTTTAACTATATTTTATTTTCCTAAACAGGTAATACCAATCTCAAAACAAATTTATACATAGGCATATCTTTTGAGATATTTAATCTTGGAATTTTATAATTATCATCTTTTATATCAGCTTTTCTATGGTTTTTACCAGGACCAAAGGTAAATGCTAACAAATAACCATTATCTTTTAATGCAGAAATATATTCATCAGTAAATGAACCATGAGGATAAGCATAATATTTAGAATCCAGAACATCTTTCATTTTCATAATATCATTATTAACTTCTTCGTATGTTTTACCAAAATTTTCATGAAGGTTATAAGAATGAGAAGCAAATTCAATATTTGGATATTCAACTTTTGCTTTTTCTATTATTTCTTTATTCATATAGTAGCCTTCATTTGAATTAATATTTTTTCCAACATAAAACACAACAGCATTCATATCATATTTTTTTAATAGTTCAAAAGCATAAAGATAATTATCCATATATCCATCATCGAATGTTATTAAAACAGATTTATGAGCTTTCTTGCATTCTTTATTTTTCCAACAATTAAACTCACTAAGTGTCAAACTCTTATACCTATGTTTCTTTAAATATTTTAATTGTTTTTCAAAATCTTCTTGGTTTACAATCAATTTACTTCCAGAAGTATTAATTTCCCTTGGCATCACACCATGGTAACCTAATATTGCAATTTTATTTTCGTTTATTGCATAAACAACAATAGTAACTATTACTAATAATATAATACATGATGCACATAATAACAAAATTATTTTATTTATTTTATTTTTTTCTTTCATTTTATCTCCTTATTTAAACAAATATTATTTAATACCTAATCAATTATTTCATTATAATTTTCAATTTTTCCCTTTTTACCAAAAACTTATTTTTTGCTATTTTTAACATAGGCAAATCACTTAAACTATCAGTATATGCATTTACCACTTCATAGCTATCAAACATTTCATTTAATCTTTTAACTTTTTCTTTTCCATAGCAATTTTTTCCTAATAATACACCGGTTTTTATATCAACACGTGATGCAATCAAATAATTAATATTTATTTTTTCGCATATAGGTTTTAATAAAAATTCAGGGGAAGCAGAAATTACGACTTTACTTTCAACAGTTTTCTTTAAAAAATTATTTTTTATTTTTTTGATATTATTTTTCCAAAACAAGTTAACTTCAACCTCAGGATTAGTAATATACTTCATAAAAGAAAAATAAACCGATTTAAATTCCTCCTTAGTACATTTTCCTATTTTATACTTTATAGCAAACCATATTTGACAAGGCAAAACTCTTATAATTTTTAAATGTCTTTTTAAACAAAATAAATAAAAATCAATTGAGGAGTCCCCATCATATATAGTTTTATCAAAATCATACAAATTAATTTTCATTATTATCACTTCCAGATATAATTATTTTGCTAAACAAAAATGAACCAATGGTCAAAACGATTGTCAAAATTAATTTACCTAAATATAAATTTATTTTAATAATATCAACTAATATATATAGCAATATAGTATCAATTCCTAAAAATATTAATTTCATTATACAATAGCTAATTATACGTTTAAATTCCTTTTTTTTATCCGTAATTTTATGATTAAAAGTGATAAAGGAATTAGCAAAATATGATAATACTACCACAATTATATACGAAATAATATTAGAAAAAATATAATTAAAATGTAAAATTTCAACAAGTAATGCTAGAAGAACAAAGTTCAAAAAAGTCATTACAAATCCTACTATAATAAAAAGAATAAAATCTTTTTTTAAGCATTTGGCCATAATTTACTTAGATCCACCTTTCCATAAAATATAAAGAATAATTTAGATAAATGCAATTTATATAAAAATCTAGTCCCCCATAATGCGCACTTAATAATTTTTTTATCTCTAGTTTTAGTAAATAAATTAATATATTTATTTTTATTAAAATCTGGAAATTCTTTATTCAGAAAGTTAAAAGCCTTATCGTATTCTTGAATCATGGGATTTTTACCAACTTTACAACCACTTTTTAATAAATGCCATATCATAGTCCTATATGAAAAATAAGTCAATATGTCTCTTTTTTCTTCATTTATAGCATATTTTTTTAAATTCATTAAATATTCTTGTTCCTTTTCAATACTACCAGGTTTAAAAGAACATAAAACGGTATGAGATATTGAATTTGTATTTACATAATAATTATACCCAGCTATATTTTTGTATTCATAAATAGGATTATTTAATAATATAGCCGCTTGTAACATTATATCTTCAAATACTCTACCATACGGAAGTGAAACATTATTATTCTTCAGCCATTTCATATTATAAAGTTTACCAGAAGAAAAAATATTTTGCCATAAAACAGAATCAGCATCAAAATATCGTGTATAAAGAATATGACCATCGCTTCCAATTTTTTTTAAACCAGCTACCACCAAATCACATCGCTCATTAGAAGGCAACATTAACTCAATATAATTATTATCAATGACGTCATCACAGTCAATAAACATAACATATTCTCCAGTAGCTATTTTAAGACCTTCGTTTTTTGCTCCTCCAGGTCCACAGTTTATTTTATTATATACTAAAATAACATCTGGATATTGTTTTTTTATTTTTTTCATTACTTTTTTACTATTATCAGTGGATAAATCATCTACTATAATTATTTCTATATTATCATAAGTTTGATTTTTAACACATTCAACGCACTTTTCTAAAAAAGTTTCTCCATTATAACATGGAATTACAACTGATATTTTCATCCTTATTCTCCTTTCTATATTCTATACTACTACCAGCCAAAAAACATATCGGGCCAAAAATTAAAGCCTTATACCTTGGTTGCACACCCCCAAATATTAAAATGCAAGTGTATCCAATAATAATCAAAGAACTAGCAAATACCATTTTATTAATTTTATCTTTCCCTAACTGTTTAATAAGCGTCATAAAACACATAACAAACAACATAAAAATATATCCATTGGCAATATAAAGAAAATATTCATTATATTTTTGAGAAATAGAAGTATCATAATCAGAGTTTCCACTATAATTTCCCCATACAAACATTCCTTGTTCATTATAATAAGCTATATAAAATTTTCGTAATAATATTTTTGGTAAATACTTCAAATTAGCTTTAAATTGTTGTTTAGCAACATTGTTAATTTCATCAATTGTTTTAACGGTATCTTTATTATTCTTATTTAAAATATCAATATAAATTCTATCAGCCACACTCGAATCATATTTTCCTGTTTCATTAACCGAATAGCCCCAAAGCATATATAATCCCGTTGAATCAACAACCTTCGTGTTTATGTTATTTTCAACAACAGTATTTAAAACCTTATTTTCTATTTTAATGGAAAATGCACAAAATAAAATAAAACAAAAACTATAAATTAAACGTTTTAAAACAAATTCTTTTTTATTATTGGCTGATACAAACATATCTCTAAAACATAGTATTTCCATACAAATAAATACTAAAACACTAAAGATTGACAATGGCTTAAATAAATTAATTAAACAAACACAAACTATATTTAATATAGAAATAAACAATAACTTTTTATAATTGTTTTCTTCACTATATTGAACTTGCTTTGACCAAATTAACAACCATAAAGATATTAAAAAAATTGATAAATGATCAGGTGTAGTTATATTACTATATAAGATGTGAGATGGTAAAAAAGTAAATAATAACACAGCTAATATACCACTTTTTTTTGAAAAACTATTTTTACCAGCTAAATATAATACTATACAAGTTAATGCATAAAGAATCCAATTAAAAATTTTTATATATAATATATTTACACCAAAAACATCATAAACAAAAGAAATTACTTTCATATATGGAAACCATGCTGGAAACATGGAATAATATATTTGATAAGAACTTAAATCTCCGGAAAAAGCCTTTGCATCAAATATACCAGAATTTTTCAAATTATAAACAGCGTGCGGTGTTGCAAAGTCAGATTCCGGAACCGTTTTCATTATATAATCTGTACTAACTCTTAAGATAACACCAACAATAATTAATACAAACAAAGTCCCAAAAACAATATACTTATTTTCAAAATTAATTTTACTAATAATTTTATATAATCCAAAAATTAATAAAACATAAAATATTGCAACTAGAATAGTATTAATTTTATTTATATTATATAAACTATTTATAGGTAAAACAAAAATACTAAAACATAAGAATAACATTATAATTATAAAGCAATTAATAATAATTTTAGAAAATTTATTTAATATTTTATTATCCAAAATACAACACCCCAAACAAAGAAATACCTAGAATAAATAGTAATATTAATAATGAGATATTACTTAATATTACATCTACAGGATCCCCGTAACTATCATCTTCCACGATCATACTATATTTCATGCAAGTCATAATTGCAAGAGGAACAGTCCATATTAATTTTTCGTTTACGTTATCATTGCACCACAAAGAATAAAAAGTCAAAGCCAAAGTTAATGATAAGTACATGTTTTTATCTAAAAAATCTACAGTATAATATTTCAGTACTTTTCGAGAATTAGAACCATTTTTCTTTATCTCATTCCTTCTTTTACCTAAAGCAAGATAGAAAGAAATTGATATAACGGTAAGTAATAACCAATTTGAAACTTCAACATTTATCAAATATGCGCCATACAAAACTCTAATTAAAAAACCAATAACAATTATTGAAATATCTATTAATGGGATATCTTTTAATTTAAAACTATATGCAATATTCATTATTACATACAATACTACAAAAATAAAGCCAAATATTTTTTGAGTAAGGAATTGAAAGAACATCGCAATAATAAATGTAATTATTGATAAAACAACTGCTTTTTTAACAGATATCTTCCCAGATGCAATTGGACGATTTTTTTTAATATCATGCATTTTATCTTTTTCTCTATCTTTAATGTCATTAACAATATAAATAGTAGAGGCAGCCATACAGAAACTAAAAAAGCCAAATAAAGATATTTTCAATAATTCGATGTTAAAAAAGTGACCTGAAAAAATCAAAGGTAAAAATATCAATATATTTTTTAAGTAATGCTTAGGTCTTATTAACTTTATATAATCTTTTATGCCACACTTCATATCTACTTTTCCTTTCTGATTTTAAACATAAACTTTATATTATTATTCCAAAATCTTTTTAGTCTTTTAGGTTCACACATAATTCTATAAAGCCACTCTGTATTGGTTTTAATAAATATCTTCGGAGCTCTTTTTTTAGTACCACTTAATACATCAAAAGATCCACCTACTCCAATGAATATTCCTTTATCAAATTCATTTAAATGCTTATAAATTAGTTTTTCTTGATGCGGAATCCCAAGTGCAACCATAACAACATCAGGTTTAGCTATTTTTATATTTTCAAACTCTTTATCTTTATCTTCAATGTAGCCATTAGTAGCTCCAACTAATTTTATACCTGAATATTTTTCTTCAATAACCTTCTTCATTCCATCTATAACTTCTTGTTTACTACCAAATAAATAAACTTTCTTTTTTAAAATGGATGCTTCTTTTAATAAGTATTCTGCTATATCCACTCCAGCTATTCTTTCCGTAACAGGAATATTAAGCATTTTACAAGCTTTAACAATTGCAATACCATCAGGAACAACATCATTATTCCTATCTAATAACATTTTACTTATTTCTTTATCGGTTTCTGCCATAGTCAAAGTTTCAGGATTAGCAGTTATAATAAACTTCTTTTCGTTATTCTTCAAAAATTTGCTTAATAATTTAAAATATTCATTTTGACTTTTACTATACACTTGTTTCAAATACTCTTTCATTTTTCCTCCAATAATTCTATCCAAAGTTTTCTCACACTTTCAAGCAAATATTTCTTACTTGTTTTCAATGTTCCATTAGATAAAGTAGCTAACATATTAGAATCATTTAATAATTTAACAATTTGTATTGCCATTTTATTTTTATCTCTATTTTCAATTAATACGCCATTACTTGCATTAATTATTTCTCTTGCACCAGATGCACAGTCAAATGCAATGCATGGAATCTTATATGCCATAGCTTCTATAAGTACCAAACCAAAGCTTTCTGTATGTGAAGTCATAACATATAATTTCGACTTTAAATAATACTTTTCAATTTCACTTTGTGACAAAAATCCTGGCATAATAACTTTATCATTTAATTTATAATCTTTTACTTTTTGTCTAATAATTGATGCTTGATCCCCATCACCAATTAGATAAAGTTTAGAATTGGGGACAGCATCATTAACAGTTTTAAAAACATCGATTAAATCATCAAAACCTTTTTCAGTTGAAAACCTACCAACAGATATAATATTATCTTCTTTTAAAGAACTTTTTTTATTAGGCAAATTATCTAAAGTATTAGGGATATAAACAACCTTTACATTGGAAATCACATTTTTATAATAATCTCTTAATTCCTTTGATACGGTAATTAAATAATCATAATTTTTTAATGAATTTTTTAGAGCGTCAACATAAGACTTATCATTATTATGATAATTATGTTCCGTTGCTATCTTAATAATTTCTTTTTTTGCATATTTACCTACTAATTTATTATGAAAGGTTCTGGTTGTAATAATAAAATCACTATTAATTTTTTTTATACTTTTTATATTTAAATAATTTTTTAAAAATAAAATTTTTACTGATTTAATACCTTCTTTTAAAGTCTTAAGAATTTTTTTATCTCTTAAAAAACTTTTAAATTGTTCTTTGTTAGGCATTTCATCAATTAAATATTTTATTTTGATTTTATTACTAAATTCAAAAGCTGGATTACACTTATAAGTGACAACCAATTCAATTTCATATGTATCCTCAAGCATTTTACATAGTGATGAAATATATTTTTCAACACCACCATAATTTAAATGTAAAGCTAAAATGGTTATTTTTTTCATGTTAACTCCTTATTATCTCGCACTGTAACCATAGTTAGGCCAAGCATCAGTATTAAATATATAGAAACAGTAGGAGCAGATAAAATATGACCAGCTAATAAAGAAATACCTATCTGTAACATAAATGTTAATATAGCTAACCATGATTCAGTATTAAAGAATTTAATATTTTTAATACCTAGAATAAAACAATATAATAATGGTAAAAAATAAATCAAAAATCCAACAATACCATAATGAACAAAAATATCAGCAATATCTATTTCAATTACTTTTTTTGAAAAAGTATACTCAATATCAGGTCTATTTTCCCATCCTAAACCAAATAATTTATCTTCAGTATTAGATGTAACATAAACATTTAAATTATCTAGTAAAAATTCATCTCTATCACTTAAAATTAGTTTTAAATTATTAGTTATGAAATGTATCGGAATTAAATCTTCTAATTTCTTAAATTTTTTCTTTACATCTTCCTTAATATTATCACTAATACCATTATTTGAATCTTTATTGTCATCACTTGAACCAGTAATGTTATTAGGTTTATTATTTATTTGAGTATTTCCATTAGAATTATCCTTTAATGACATAAAGTTATCAAATGTTGGAGAAAAAAACAAAGATACTATGAAAAAAACAATAACAAGTAAACAAGATTTAATAGCATTTCTCTTTTGATTAAGCAATGTTGCCACCAAACAAAGAATAGTCATTATTACTAAACCAATAAAGCTTACTTTTGTACCAATAATTGCTAAAGATACCATTAACAAAAAAATAATTGGTAAATATTTTTTATTTCTATAGTTTAATATATAATAAATTGAAATTGCTAATAAAGTTAAAATAGCTCCAATTTCATTAGCAGAATAAAACCATCCAGTCTGCCCTTTATAAATCCAATACATACTATATGAATTAAATCCAGTTGAAGTAATATAAGGAACAATCATTAATAATGTATATATAATAGTGTTAGAAACTAGAACTTTAACAACTAACTCCTTAGAAAATTTAAAATCATCGAATACATTTAGCATTCCACACAAAACAACCGGAAAATAAAAATATTTAAAAGCGTACTTCAATTCAGTAAAAATAATATTTAAACTATATTCATAATTCTTACTTAAAAGATATATTATTCCAAAAAAAAGTAAAATAAATAGATATATTACAGACTTTCTTTTATATTTACTTTTACTAAAAAAGAATAAATACACCATACACCCCATTAAAGTTATTCCTTTAAAAACTATCCCAGGAGTTACACTAATGTTTGTAAATCTAGTTATTAAAGACGTAAATAAATCAATAATTGGCAAAAGTAGAAAATAAACATATATAAACCTTTCACTTTTCTTCACTATAACACTCCTTAACTTAGCTAACAATAGCATGTTCATTATACTATATATAATAATTTTTAGCAACTTAAATTCAATTATTTTTAATTTGATTTAACGCTCTTTTTTAATAAAAATTTAATTCTTTCAAAAAAATATGTTTCTTTAATTAAATAATAATATAAACTGGTAATTACAAAATTAATAGTAAACAATAATACTCCTTTTAATCCCCAAGTTATTAAAGATGCAATATAAATACGACTATCAACAAAGTAAATTATTCCAAAACTAATAAATAACCCCAGTACATATTTAACAACTTTTAAATAATAGTTTTTAGTCTTATCATTAATTATTTGCTTACAAATTATTTTTGGATACTGCATAAATGTACCAGTTATAAAAGCAAATAATGTTGCAAATAAAATTCCTGCTATACCAAATTTATTTACTAGAATTAAAGACAAAGTCAAACAAACAATACTTTGATATATACCACAATTTTTTATTTTCTTAAATTCGCCAGCAGCTTTTACATATGTTTCTAATGAAATTCTAATGATTTCAACATACAACAACAAAGAAAATAATAAGCATACTAACTGTGTACTTTCATATTCACTTCCATACCAAAGTCCAATAAAAGGCGTTAGCATAAAGAAAATTGGTACTACTAAAAGGCTTGCTAAGTAAAATAGTAATGAATTAAGTTCAAGAAAAATACTTTTAGCCTTTTCTTTTTCTGATACCAATAAATTACCTACACTCGGTAATAAAGCAGCACTAAACCTTTGAATCATTTGTTTAATCATAGTTACAATTTGATTATAAGCATTATAAACAATTACTATTTTTAAACCTAGAAACTTTGATACAATTAAAATATTTGAATTTTCAAAAATAAGAGTATTTATTTTATTAACAATTAAACTATTAGCATCTTTTTTAAATGAATAATCGGGATTATCCACTCTTTTTAGATATTTATGATCCTTTCGAGATTGTAATATTAAAATAGTACATTTAATAAAACTTAAAATTACAAACGAAGTTAAAATTATTAATAATTTACCACCTAATTTAGCAATTATAATGGCTACAATGCTTTCTGCAATAGAAAGCATATGATTTAAATTACTTGATTTATACAATTTTTGTTCTGCTTCATATAGTAAAGCATGTGAGATTGTAAAATATGAAATAGCACTAGAAATTATATATAATATAAAACATACCTTTATATATATCACACTAATAGTAGTTTCTTTTATAAAAAACATTATTTCAAACGATATAAGTAATCCAAGCAATATTACAAAAATACCAATTTTATTAAAGTATCTTCTAGAGCCTTCAATTATTCTATTAATTTTTTTAGTATTATTACTACTTATTGGTTTATATAATTGATAAGTAACACTTGCACCAATACCACCATCAACTATTGATAAATAAAGATATATTTGGTAAAAGAGTTGATAAACACCAACATATTCATCACCTAAACAAGACAAAAGAATTTTAGTTTTTACTAAACCTAAAATTGCAATAATTGACGTAAAAAATATACCATATAAAAACGTTTTTAGTGTGTTTTTAGTTCTCAATATTTCACCTTCTTAATTATAATTTTAAATATTTTGCCAACCTTTCTGAAGATTTCGCATCTAAATATTTATTAAATTTAATTTTCATTTCATTTCTTTCTTTTTTATACAAATCATTACTTTTTATTACGTTATCTATAAACTTATATAAATCTTCAATGTTTTTTATCTTCTCACCAGCCATGTAGTCTTCGATGTTGTCAAATACAAAACCTTTCTTTTTTTTGTATTCTTCAAAATCATCAACTGTAAACCCTATTATGTTATCAAGTAATAAATAATCATAATATACACCAGAATAGTCAGTAATTAAAGCATCAGAAATCTTAAATAATTCAGTAAGTTCAATATCTTTTTCAATTAAATATGAATCTGTTAATATTTTTATATTTGATAAACTAGATGCTTTAAACAAAGTAGTGTCTTGATGAGGGTGAAGTTTAAATAATATTAAGACATTATTTTTTTTCAAATACTCATTCAATTTTATTAAATCTTTTTCACTATAAATAACTGGAAGCCCAAGAGGAAAATTTACAGATGAGTCGTTTCTGCTGGATCCTTCGGCTTTTCTAAATGTTGGTAACCAAACTATAATCTTATCAAATTCACTAAATTCTTTCACCTTTTCTTTAGTTTTTGTATTCTTAAAAATTATGTCGTTTCGCGGGTTTCCTACACAAATAAATTTTTCTTTTGGTAAGTTTAGCTGATCACTCATCATGTCTATACAAAAATCAGAGCCAACTAAAACAAGATCTATATCTGTTGGAACAACTTTTAAATCTTTTACCTTTTTTAATGGTGTTCCATGATTTATATTTATTGAAATAGTCTTATCATTTAATTTATGTAATTGGCGATTACTTGATATTAGAAATTTAGCATTTTTAACGATTTGGAAATATTTAATCCATTGAAAAATAGTTTTTTTCTTGCTGTTTTTCCACATTGTAAGAAATTCTACGTTTTTACATTTTCTATTTTCAAATTTATTTTTATCATTTACAAACCAATATATTTTATATTTTTCATTGTAATTATTTTTTATCAAGTATTCATAAAAAGCTCTTGAATTATCTGAATAATCTGCATTACTTTCAAATACAATAATATTTTTGATTTTAAAAATCGACATCACTTTTTTAATAAAATTTCTGATTTTGCTTTTCATCTTTACTTCATTCTCTCTTTATAACTTAATATTAATCTTTGATATGATTTTTCCAAATCATATTGAGGTTTCCAGCCTAAATCTCGTAATTTTTCACTACTTAGTTTCATTTTTGTATCTGGTGCATATCCATTTATTGAAACATCTTCAGGTATATCAAAAACTACTTTAATATTTCCATTCGCAATCTTTTCACATACCATATTTGCCATGTCACAAATAGTTGTATGACATTTTTCATTTGCAATATTATAAGTTTCGCCATTTACACCTTTAATTAAAATTGTTAAAATTGCATTAATTGTATCACTTATATAACAATAATTAGCCTCACTTAAACCTTTTGTATGTAAAACAATATTTTCTTTATTTATTACATCTCTTGCAATGGATGCAAATATTCTTGTATCATCTACAGGCACTCCTGCCCCAAATGTTTGAGCCAATCTTGCAGATTTTACAGGCACATTATATTCTGTAAAATACGCATTGCATAAGAATTCACACATTCTTTTAGATTCAGCATAACCATTTCTTACATTTTTCAAATCTATATATCCAAGCATTTCTTCATTTACTGTCAAACTTTCTTCAAATGTTCCATAAGCTTCCATTGATGACAAATAAACCATTCCTTCAATATGTTTTTCAGCAGCCAAATCAAGAACATTTTTTGTTCCCAAAATAGCAGTTAAAGTAGTTTCAACAGGCTGATCTTTTAATACTTTAGATTTAGTAACTGCTGCTGTATGAATAATATAATCTATATTTTCTTCAATTTTTATTTTTGAATTAATATCACCTACAAAAATGCTAAAATTGTTATCATTTACATATTTTTCAAACATTTTCATCATTTTTTCTTTGTTTCTTCCAAATGCAATAACCTTAATATTACTATGTGTAAATGAAGCATATTCCAATATTGTTTTGATTAAAGTTGAACCAACCAAGCCTGTAGCACCAGTAACTAAAATTGTTTTGCTTTCAAGTTCTTTTAAGTACGAACAGTTTTTTATTAAATAATTAGTATCTTCTTCAAAATATTTATCCATTTTTTTCTTCATCTCCTTCAAAAATACATTTTGCAATATAGTAGTCTTTTGGAGTTGTAATCTTTATATTATCACTACTTGTTTCAACTATATATAATTTTTTGTTATAGTATTTCATCATTGTACAACTATCTATAAAACTATCTATTTTATCTTTTTGAGCTTTTAAATGTAATTGATATATATCTTTTAAATAGAAACTTTGTGGAGCTCTAGCTAGTTTTGAATAATTTCTATCTGTTATATTCTCAACTTTGTTATTTTCATCAACTAACAAAATAGTTTCAATCGCTGGAGCACATGAAATAGCACAACCATTTTGGATTACACAATCTATATTTCTCTTAATTAAATCCTCATCAATAAAAGGTCTAACGCCATCGTGTATTAAAACTATTGACTCCTTATCGTCTTTGTTATTTTCGTATGCAGCATTTAAACTATTAAAAATTGACATTTGACCAGTAGTTCCACCTGCAACTACCTTTTTCACTTTTTTAATATTGAATTTATTTAACAAATTTTCTAAATAGTCAATCCAATCTTCAATACATGATATATATATTTCATCGATATAATCACTTTTTTCAAAAACTTCAATAGTTCTAATAATAATTTCCTTATCTGCAATTTTTAAAAATTGTTTTGGTATATCTTTTCCCATTCTTTTTCCAGTTCCACCGGCAAATATTAGCGCTATTTTTTTCATACACAACCTACTTTCTTATTTTATTACTAATTTATATACTTTCTTTAATATTTTATCAAAGAAATATGTTAATACAAACGTAGTTAAAACTGATACTGCAAAATATAAATAAACATTATAATTAGTAAGGCCAAGATGTTGATAAAGTATATAAGATAATCTTTGTAAAATATAAATATTAAAAGTATTTTTACCAAGCCACAATAATATTTTATTACCAATTTTCACTTTCAAAGAAATTAAAACAATAATAAGAACAAAAGACAAAGAAATAATTTCATATGTAAAATAATTATAATTATTTATTGTTGCTAAAGCAAATATAATTACTAGTAACAAAAACGTTAGAAAATAATGGTAATTATTTTTAAAAAAACTTAATATACTTTCTTTAAAGTATGAGAAAAACATTCCAGCATTAAAACATAAAATAGTATTTACCCACCATGAATAACTAAGAAATTTCATCACAAGAATTATATAACCAAAAGACAAAATTAAACATAATAGCAATGCACTCAAATTATCTTTTTTAAATATTTTAAATGAAATTAGTACTGAAAAATACATACAAAACGTGGCAAAAATAAACCAATTACTATTACCTATTGATGTAAGGCCTATTGGTGATAATAAAATTGTTTTAATGCTATATTCTTCGCCTATTATAATGTTTAAAATAATATATAGTATAAGCGATAAAAACACAGATACAAATAATTTAACTATTCTATTCTTAAAAAAATTATTTATGTAATTCTTTTTATTTTTTATTGATTCGTATATTCCATACCCCGAATAAAACAAAAATGTTGTTACCATTAATTGTCCCATTTTAAATATAAAATAATAGACACTATCAATTGAAGAATTGGTTATAACATACGAATTAAAGTGACTAAATAAAACTACCCCAACAAAAAAACCATTTATCATTGTTGTTCTTTCTAGCGTTAGTGCTTCGTTATCAATATTTTTAATATTTTTAAAGCTTACCCCGACTATTGAAATTAAAATAAATATTGTAAATATATAAATCATTTTCTTGCCTCTTATTTCTTTTTATGTTCGAATAATATATCTGTTCTAAGTATTATAAATAGTAAAAGAATCATTAATACAACATATATTGCTATTGCTATTTGATTATCTCCGAGTACATAAAGTATTGAAACGGCTGCAAATGTAATATCAATCGCATAAATAATTAATATACTTGCGACTGTACTATATTTCATTTTTAATAATTGGTGATGAAAATGTTCTTTGTCAGCTTCAGCAATACTTTGGCCTTTTAATAATCTTCTTAAAATAGCAAATAATGTATCAAATATTGGTATAGCGAGTACTACTATTGGAACTACTAATGATGTAAATGTTGTAACTTTGTAACCTAACAAGGCTATAACAGAAATCATAAAACCTAAAAATAAACTTCCTGTATCTCCCATAAATATTTTTGCTGGTGGAAAATTATGAAATAAAAATCCTAATGTTGCACCAAGCATGATTAATGACAATATAATATCTATTCCACCTATTTTATTAGTTATTAATGCTATTATGGCTATTGTTAAAAAATAAATAGCACTTATTCCACTTGATAAACCATCTAAACCATCAATTAAGTTTATAGCATTTGTAATTGCCACTATAAAAAATATCGCTAAAATATCATTTATAATCATTGGAAAATGAAATGATAATCCAAATACTGTTAATTCAGAGAATCCTAATTTGCCATATATTACAACAATTGCTGCTGCAACAATTTGAACTAAAAATTTATATTTAGCTGGCACTGAATTAATATCATCAAAAATACCGACGATTATAAGAAGAAAACTTCCTATTAAAATTGATATCATTTGCGTGCTTATTTGACCATATAAAATATAACCGAATAAAAAGGCAATATAGATTGCTAATCCTCCAAGCCTTGGCATTGGAACCTTATGGACTTTTCTGGCATTTGGAACATCCATTGCTCCGATATGTTTAGCAACTTTTTTTACTATAGGAACTAATAATACACTTACTAAAAAAGTTACAAAAACTATTAAAAAAACATTATGATTATTTACTACTAAATTCATATAACTTTACTCCTCGTACAATTATTATAACCTAATTTTGGTAAAAATAAAAGCAATATATGTGTGATAATAGCAAAAGATAAATAATTATTGTAAATTCATAAAGTTCATTTAATAATATTAGCCATAATTATTGACAAATGTTTTCATATAGTGTAGTATTAAATTACCGGAGAGAAATCTTGTCAGGTCGATAGTTAGATTTTGATTATTTATAATTAAGCGTGCTTTTATGTACGTCATGCTAACTGGGATTAAGCTACTTTAAGTAGCTTTTTTTCATTTTACATAAATCTGAAGAACGAAAAAACGGAAATTTTCGTTCTATAAAAATCTGAAGAACGAAAAAATGAAAATTTTCGTTCTATAAACACTATTTTGTTAAAATTTATAAATAAGCTTTGTTAAGGAAGCATAATTTTATAATTGATAAAATTATCTAAAGCATAGTTAATATTTTCATTATTAATTAAGGCGTTTAATGCCCCTCTTCGAATAGTTCCTGATATTAGGTCTGCTGCTTGAACTAAGTAACTTTTACCAGAATCTTGATATGAAATTTTAATATCTAGGTCATTAAATATAATTGGATTATATTTACATGCATAATTAAAATTACTTATACCATATTTAAGTTCTTCAACTAATCCATCATGTAAATTATAATAACCATTACTTTTAGTGGTTTGTTCATCAATATTTACCACCACTTTTAAGGGTTTATTTTCAGAAATATTATGTTTACTAATTTGATTATTTATAATTTCTTTAATCATCCTTCTTAATGAATAATCTATAAATCTTCCTTTGGCAGCTTTATTTTCAATAATATGATCATAAACATTTTGATTGTTTATAATTAGTCCCACAACAAAATATTTTTTTATGTAGTTCATAATTCTTCTTTTATCACTATTTTTTATATTAGTATTTTTTATTTCCGGACATTTTTTATTACAAGTACTTTTATTTTTACAATATTTACATTTTATATCATTTATAATGCTTCGGTATTGTGTTATAAATTTATCTTTTTCTTTCTTAGACAAAAATACAATACCTCCGTAAACACTTAATAGCTCTTTTTTAGTTAATTTTCCTGAATCATCTAAATTTATATATATTTCTTGCATAGTACCTCCGCTAATTCTAAAATCTATTATAACACCGCATCCTTAAAATATATATATTGTTTACACTTATTATACAAAAAAATTAACACTTATAACAAGTGTTAATCAAATAACAATTTAACTGAAGCAGTAATGTTTTCATCTGGATTTTGACTATCAAATCTAATCTTTTTTATCATTGCCGAATAATTAACATTATCTTTTAATAAATTCGTAACTTCTTTAGCATAATATCTTGGTACATAACCTAATTCAATAAGATTATTATCTACATTTGTTAATATTTTAACCGCAGGTTCGTCTTTATAATTTACAATTTCTAACCTTAAAACTGAGTCATTTTTAATTTTATCTTTATTCTTCACTAAATCTTTGCTATATCTAGTTCCAGCTACTTCAAATTCTATTTTATTTTTATCAAATTCGGGTACAAACTCAAAATTATCGGTAATTAATCTTTCCTTTGTTTGCTTTAAAATTTCAAAATCTCCGGCATTATTTTCCAAATCATAATAATTTAATATTTCAATATAGTCTTCCCTTTTTTTGTTCGGTAATCTGCCAGAAATATTCGGAAATAAATTTTCAGATTTATACTCTTCTTCATAATTTGGAAATCCTGGATATGTTGTAAATTTTTTGTTTAATGCACTATTAAGTTCTGGATTTACATAATGAAATAAATACTCATTATCATTTTTAATTAATTCACCAATAGTATACCTTGTTCTTGAATCCGGATCTTTCCAAATTAATAATAATTTCTCTTTCATTGTTTTATCCATTTTTAGCATACCATATTTTTCAACTTGTTCAAAGTATTTTTAGTTAATTTCTTCAATTACATTTTTTTCGTCGACATTTTTCTTAATTTCTTTTTCAATTGGTTTTTGGTTCTTTTTCTTTCCAGACCTTTTTTTTGCTAATGCAATCGTGATAATAATCATTAGAATAAATACTCCACTAAAACCAATAATTATATATGAGTATAGTTCTATTTTTTTATTTAAATCTATTATATATTCATCATTATATTTTATTAAAGATTGCATTTTTTTATCATACATGTAGAATCCTTTATCACCAGTTTCTACATTGATGCCATAAATAATTACATAATCTGAATCTTTAGTATAATAGTATCCATCTACTTTTACACCATTAATTGTTATTGTATCTTTTTTGTAACCTTTAATTTCTTCGTTTGATGTTAATGGATAAATAGTTATTTTATTAACACCAATTTCATTATATTCTTGGTATTCATTTTTATCTTTATTATATATATATAATGAAATATTTCCTTCTTCATCTTTTAATCCCACCAATACTAAATTAGTATTATCATTTTTATAAGCAGGTATTTCAAAACCATTTATATTTATTGTGGTTTCTGTATAAAGACTTGCAGCTGGTAGATTTTCTTTAATTTTTACTACAGTATAATTTTTACCATTAACTGCTACATTTATAGGATTTTCATCTTTTACTTCAACATTAATTACATATGTTTTTTCTGCTCCGCTTTGAGCTCTAACAACAACGGAAAATTTATTAGCACCTGGATTAACTGCTTGTGTTCCAATTCCATTTACTGATGCTCTTTTATCTTGCACATTTGCTTTAATATTTACTTCTTTAGTATTTTCTGGTACCACTACAGAATATTCTAATATATCTGTTTTAAATTCTGGAGTTAAAGTAAATCCTTCAACTTCTAGGGCACTTAAATTATTATTTTTTGAATAACTTGCTTCCAATTCAGCTTGGGTTATTATTCTTATTTGTTTGGTATTTGCGGATAGGCTTAAAGCACTTAAGTCACTTGATACATATGCTCTATATCCATCAACAGATAACTTTGTAGTTCCACTTTTTAATGTTTTAAATGTAAACGTGTAAGTTTTTTTCAAAACTCCAGGATCTTCAGCATAATCAATCATAAAAGTTCCACCATCTCTAGCTGTACTATTTGTTAATTGTAGATAACTTTTATCATAATTTAATGACATTTGCCAACTTCCCATTTTAGTTCCACTGGAAATTGTAACTGTTACTTTAACTTTATTTCCTACGACCACAGTTGATGAAGATGCAATATTTATACTTCCACTTGCAGCATTAACTATACATGGAAATAATAAACCAATTAACATTGCCATAAAAATTTTTTTTATTCTTTTCACTTAAATCTCTCCTTTATTGAATTATTTGGTATGATCCAGAAATATTTTTTACTATTTGTAAAACATCTAAGGCATTTATTTCATTATCACCTGATGTATCTGCAGCTTCTTTATAAGCTCCTTCTAAAGTATATGAACCAGAAATATATTTTACAACTTGTAGTAAATCTAGGGCATTTATTTCACCATCACCTGATGTATCACCTTTTATAATTACTTCAAGTACTTCAGTAGAACTTTGATTATTTATTGATACTTTATATCCAGTTTTCATAATTCCACTTGTTACATAATTTCCATCTTTATCAGATATATTTACTGTAGCATTACCTGCAACTGATTCTAAATCACTTTTTACATCCTTTACCTCTGTACCAACTGCTATATTTGAGATATATTTTGATGTATATCTATAACCACTTGATGTAACAATCGTACTTATTGGTATTGTACTTGGTTTAGAATCATTATCTTCGGGATTATCTACTGCACCACTACCACTATTAGTAATTGTGGCGTTCATATTATTAAATACGGGAACCTTAAATATTAAATTTAAGTCTAACAAATTATTTTTTTCATAGGCACTAAATGCTGTACTTGATTCGCTCATTGCACCAGAAACATTTGTCATATATTGGTGTGATGCAATATTTTCAAGTTTATTAACATCAAATTTTTGAAAATATCCAGTGTATTGTCCTTTTTGAATATAACCTTTTGAAAATTGTTCTATCCCTCCATTAATGGCAACATCTACACCTTTCCAACCAGACTTATAAGCATAATTCAATCCACAATAAGTTGTTCCTTTTTTGGCTACACATGCATCTGTTACACCAAAATTAAAGAAGTTAAAATAACCATAATAAAGATTTTCTAATTCGCCGTATATTCCTTTATATAAATTTTCAAGACTTGTGCCTACGCCTAGTTCAACCCGCATTTTAGATGCTATTGATATTGGACTTGCTTTATCAATGCTTCCTGCAATAATTAAGTCTTTCAAACTATTTCCTATACTTGTATGATATTCATTAAATGCTGTACCGGTAAGAATTGTTTCAACAGCTTTTGGGTAATTATCTTTTAAATTTCCATCATATGATTGGTCTAAAAATTGAAAAACATATTTTTCAGTAAATGCATTTCTTGGATCCATATAATAAGCTATAGCTATTTTAGAAGGTGCTACATAACCTCCAGGTGATGTTTTGTTACATGTATCATCAAAAAATTCATCATCATATATTGTTTTAGAAATAAAATTCTTTCCACATTCACTTTCTTTTTCTACTACACTATCCCAATTTAATTCTATTTTAACAGGTTGAAATGTCCATGATGGATTTTTTTCTTTCAAACTACATATTCCTCCCCAGTAACTCGAAGGAAATCCAGCTTCACTTAGAGTTTTTTCACATTCTGTTGTGGGTGTTTCTGTATCAGTACTATAGGATATTACAAGTTCAACATCATCACTACATACATAGCCATCAACATTAGTATAATATGTCATATGATACCAACCACCATTACATCTTTTATGATTGTTAATATCATCATACATTTTATCATCTTTTAAAACATAATAATCATTTCTGTAAAGCAAACCAATTCTTGTTCCATCAGTTCCTCCAGGGTCTTTTCTTAGATTTGTTTGATTATTTAAGATCTTTATTCTGTGTGTATAAGAACTTGCATTTACATTACTTATGTAAAAAAAGGACACTATAAAAATAATTAATGTTATTATTTTTTTCATATTTTGACCTCCTTCTACATTATTACCTTTATTATAACAAATTTTGTAAAATCACTCAAATTATTTACAGTATTTAAAGTAAATATATGTAAAATCACTATTATTTTTTACTTTTTTATATTATAATATATTTAATTTGAGTGGGTGATTATTTTGGAAAAGAATTTTGATAAAATTGATATAATTTTAATTGTTTTAATTTCATTATGTTTATTAATTATTATAGTTGGTGTAATGTGGATTATATTAAGTAAACTGGAAAAACTTGAAATTGAAAAAAATGGCTCTTCAAAACTGTCCTCAAATACTAAGTTTGATAAGATTATTGAAGCTCCAAAAGAAACTAAAAAAGTTTCAAAGAAAAATAATACTGCTAAAAAAACTACGAATAAAAATAGTACTGCAAAAAATAAAAATAATAATAAAAATACTAGTACAAAAAAGAAAACAAATAATCAAACTAAAAGAAAAAATGGCTATGTTAGCCCTAATAAAAGAAAGAAGAATATTAAAAAGAAATAAGGATTTATTGAAACTTAATCAATAAATCCTTTTATTATAGCATCACTTTTACTATTATCATTTTTATTTTCTGTACTTTTAGATGCATTATTGTTTGAATTATTATTTGTTGTTTTACTATTTACAACGTATATAGTTAAATTTGAAACTGTTGATAGTAATACATCTTTATGAACACTTTGATCTCCGATTAGTCCAACAGATACTTGATTATTATAATGTTCATTTCCACTATCAACATATTTTATATCTAAAGTGATATTGTTATTTTTACAAAATTCTTGGGCTTCACTTACTGTTTTTCCTATAAAGTTTGGAAGTAAAGCTCCGGATTGCCCACTTCTTTTACCTTTTCCTGGACGATATATTTCGTAAGTTTCATTAACTGAAAAACTAAATGTTTTTATAGGTTCTTCTTTTTCTTTTCCTAATACTATATTAAACGCTTTCTTTATATCTTCTAGACTACTTTCATAATAACCTTGAGCTGATGTATTTCTTCCTTGAGATGGAACATATACATTTAAACTATATGTTTCTAATGTTGCTTTTTGAATATTTAATGAGTCTTTACCAGATAGTTTATTTCCTAAAACATTCTTAGCAACATTATATCCTGAAAGAATTGTATCAGTTTCCATATTTGTGGCAATATTTTTACTTACGGCATTTAATATATCTTGAAATTCTTTAATACTATTAAAATGTAATACTTTATTTGCTAGAGCTTCTACGACTTGTTGTTGATGTTTTACTCTATCTAAATCACTACCAATATACATATGTCTACATCTTGCATATGCTAAAGCTTGTTCACCATTTAATACTTGACGTCCTGGGTCCATACAAACTAGTTTATCTCCCCACGCTCTATCACTGTTTTGTTCACAAACTTTACCATTATATTTATTGGCCATATATGTTGGTGCTTCAACATCAACTTCAATTCCATCTACAGCATCAACTAAATCTACAACACCTTTAAAATTTATTTTGACATAATAGTCAATATTTATATTTAAAAAGTTATTTATAGTACTTATTACGCAACCAGTTCCATATGCTGCAGATGAGTTAATCTTAGCGTATCTATTATTATTACATGCAATTGGTACATATGTGTCTCTTGGAATTGATAAAAGAACTGAACTTAGAGTTTTAGGATTAAATGACATAAGCATTAAGGTATCTCCATTAAAGGCAGCATTAGCATTAAGCCCATCGCCTTCGGAATCTACTCCTAGAAATAAAAATGTTAATGGTTCATTAAAATCTTTATCACTAACTAAGTTTAAATCCTCATTTTTCTTTTTTTCACTGTATTCGTAAATTACTTTTGTATCATTAAGAATATTTTCAAATCCTTCTTCATTTCTAAACAAAGTCTCAAAGTTCCCCGGCACAAATACTGCATCAATCTCTTTATTATATAAATCTAATAACAATTTAATATAATCTTCATATTCTACGATTTCATTTTTTAATTTTTTCTTTTTATATAATTTAGTTGATAATTCGTTATTATCTTTATCTCTTTTACTACTTATTAATCCTATTTTACTGTTATTATTAAATTCACTGTCTTTTAAAGTTAATAGATATGTATTATATGTTATCTTATCACTTTCTTGCATGTTATTTAAATTATTATAAACATAATTTATATAGTATGACCCCACAAAAAAGATAAGTATAAATAATAAAGAAAATATTGTACTTATTATTACTCCCTTGTATTTTCTACGAAGTAAATTTAGTAAATTTATAAATGAATAAAGTAAAAAATATATAATAAAAAATATTATTACTATAGTTCTTATCATTGTTTCTATGCCTGTTAGACTTAATAAACTTTTAATAAATAATACTAGTCCCACTACATAGAAAATCATAACTAAATAATATAAAAATCTTAATGCTTTATTTGATTTTTTTAACTTTCTAACCATTTTATTCATTTACTGCACCCGCTTTATACTCAACAACATATAATTTTTTATCTTTTTTTATCATTGTTATCGTGGCATTTTTGTCATACCCTAGATCTTTATCATATGTCCAATTTAGTGTTACTACATAACTTGGTACTTCTTCTTCATTTATTTTAAATGTACTTTCTTCTTCATTTGTAATTTCTACATTATTTACTATGGACAATTTTTCTGTTCTTTTCCCATACGTATTATCTTCCATAAGTTTATAAATTGTATCTTCGACATTAGTCTTAAAGTTTTCTAAATTATCTGGATAAACGTATTCTAAACATGCTACATCATATTTATTTATTTTGTTATCCATAGTAAACAAATCTATAACAAATAGTTTTGCTAATACTTTTGCATATTCTTTATAGTCTATTTCTCTTTCTTTTAATATATTTTTTAACTCTTGGTAATTGTCTTTCATAAGTTTAGTATCTCTTTCATCTAATGTATATGAAAAATCTACGATTGAGTCTATAACTTTAACATTATTTTTAACTTCATCTTTAGCAAAAAACAATTTAAATAATATTAATCCCACTATTACAATGATTACTAAAATTAATAATAGTAAAGGATATTTATATTTCTTCTTCATATTACTCTCCATTCATTTTTTTGTTGTCTAAAAAGTTATACACTATAATATCATTAGATATTTCAAGCCTTTTTTCACCTATTTCACTTAGATTTTTTATATAATCTTCAGTAAAATTATCTTCTTTTAATACTTTATATTCACCCGTTGAATTATTATAGTAAACTTTATTTGTTAGGATATTTCCATTTGGATAAACTACAAGATTATCATCTTTAACTGTAAATATATCTTCTCCAATGTTGTATTTATTGTATATGCCATACATATTAAGTATTGTGGCTGCAACATTATACATACCCATAGTATAAGTAACTTTTCCTGTAAATATACTTTGTAAGGCTTGATCTTTTGTCCAAATTATTAATGGTGTTTTCTTATTTAATTCATGATCATAATAATCATATTCTACATAATTGGGATTTGCATCATCATATACTTCTCCAGTTTTAGGATTTAAGTTATATAAATAATTTATTTCACTACGAGATAATTTGGCCTCATGGTCTCCATAGAATACAAAAACTGTATTATTAAAATAATCAGATGATTTAATGTAACTAATAAATTCTCCGAGTGCTTTATCAGCGTAATTAGCGCTTTTTATGTATTCACCTACTGCTGTAGAAGATAAATAGTCTCTTGTTGCTTCAGTAGTATTTCCTGTTGCATTAGTTACTTGATAATGACTTGATAAGTCTATATCACTATGTTTACTCGCTAATTTAAATGGTGAATGATTTGATAATGTAATTATCGTTCCCATGTAGTTTTGGTTTTCTTTTTCAATATTTTCTAATATTGGCATTGCTTGTTTAAAGAATAGTTCATCATTAATTCCTAGATTAATAACATCATCTTCAGTAAAATCAAATGATTCTCTAAAATACATTTTTTCATAGCCTAAAGATGGATGGGCTTTATTTCGATTCCACATACTAGCTAGATTTCCATGCATACTAAAGGTAAAATAGTTTTCTTCTTTTAAATATTTAGGAATTGTAAAATAATTACGATCATAATAACTTACAAATACTGTTCCACTTGATGCAGGCATTAATCCTGTTAATAAGGTAAACTCAGTATCACTACTTGTTCCTGTTGATACCTGTGGATAAAAGTTTGTAAAATGCATTCCTTCTTTAGCTAACTTATTTAAGTTTGGAGTTACTTCTCTACCATTAAATGAAAGGTCCATTAAGAAACTTTGCATACTTTCCATATGCACAAAAACAATGTTTTTACCTTTTAATATACCTGTATATTCATTTTTAGCAGTTACTTTTTTGCTATCAAAGTATTCATTAAAACTCTCTAAGGCTTTTTCTTGACCAAATAGACTACTTAGTTGAGGTCTTAAAAATTGGGCAAAGTCATTAAATTGATACATGATAATACCAAATCTTTCAACAATATATATTCTATTCCATTGTTTTGTAAGTCTACTGTAATCAGAATTTTTAGCAACGCCGAAAGTGTAACCTAAAAAGATTACGCCAAGTAAAACTGTAGATACAACCATTTTTTTACTTTTTTCAATTTTATCAATAAATGTATAATAAGATGATGATAATAGTTTTTTATGAATTAAATAAAATATTATGGGGATTAAAATATAAATTCCATCAGCAATTCTTAGTCTGTCAAAAATTGAACCTGTTACAGTTTCCGTTTGTCTAACTGTTGCAAGTTCTCCGATTGATGCAAATGATGTAAAAAATCTATAATATATTGATGATATTAAGCATATTAAATTAAATATGATTAACCACGTAAAATAATATTTGAATTGATTTTTGGGCTTTACCAAATAACCTAAACCACCGATGACAAGAATAAATCCTAAATCTGTTAGTAATGGCTTAAGTTTTAAAGCAGAACCAATTGTAAATGCACGGACACATATTGTAGCAATTAGTGATAATACTACATATGATATGAATAAACGATTGGTAATTATATATTCAACAATTGATTTGACAGTTTTTTTGTAACCATAATTATCTTTTAGTTTCATACTTATCCCTTCTTACTTAGATAAGTATAACAAAAATTAATTTTTTTATCAATTAGTGTTGCAAAAATTTCACATATTTGATACAATTTATTTACGCAGGTGTAGTACAGAGGTTAGTATGCGACCTTGCCAAGGTTGAGACGGCAGTTCGATTCTGCTCACTTGCTCCAATTTGTAGCTAAAAATCAGTCGAAAATGACTGATTTTTTTATTAACTAGTAATAAAAAAGACAGATTGAGGCTGTTAAATGCTTTTAATCATCTTTTAGGTTTATTTTACTTGTTTATCAATTCTGGTTTCAATACGCTTTACTAGTTTTATACTTGATTCAACTTCATCAGTTGTACGTTCAGTAAATTCAGATAGTTTTTTAACATCACTATTAGAAGAAAGACAATATCTTCCAGCATGAATGACCTTACTAATTGTTATCAATGCTACATTTTGATTTTGTTCATTAGAAATTGTTTCTCTTATAGTTTCTCCAACAATTTTAATTATTTTTTTAGACTCTTCAGCTAATTTTACGCTATCTTCAAGACTACTTACTTCACCCAAAGGATATAATTTATTAACTCTTTGTTCTAAATTTAACGATACTGGCATTTTTACTTTTCCCCATAGACTAAATCCATAATCATTTCCTAGAGAAATACCAAACTCTGCTAAAATAGACATCATTGTTTGAACTTTTATATTAATGTCTTTACTACTAAAATCAGGATTTTCATTATAGAATAATTTATATATTTCTATTAATGCTTTATCATCTGTATCTAAAACAACAGCTTTAGCATTTTTTAAATGATAAATTTGTTTCATAATTTCAGTAATTTCTTTTGAAACTAATTCAATACCTGGATAATCTGCTACATCAGTTTCATGATTGTTATAATCCAATTTTATACCATTAGTTGGTTCGTATTTAATTTTATATCTATCATAATATTCACTATTTTCTTCTCTTTTATTTTTTTCGTATAAGAACAAATTAGAATTATCATATTTAACAAGTTCTGAATCTTTTTCATCTTGATAAAAAATAACTAGTAATTTTTCTTCACAATTTTTTAATATTGTTCTTACGATACTAACATTTTCTATCATATAATTATGTCTATGATTATTTATAAAATCTTCTAATAATTTGTCAATCTTATCTAAATTGGCGTTAGCACTTGGTATGCCGTTGAATCTTACTTCTATACTACCTTTTGTAAAATTTAATACTTTTCTAATACTTATTGGATTCATTAAATCTCCCCCCCCTTAATCGTTATATATAATAACATAAATTAATTAATATTACAAATTTTTATTAAAAATATTTTAAAATATTGTCATAAACAGTAGGAATTGATAATTTATATGTTTCTATCAAAAGATTTCTTTCTTTTGTACACGCATTAATAATTGTTAGATAAAGCATATTATTTAAAAGAAATTTAGTATTAACCATATTTATTGAATTTAATTTATTTCTTATTTTAGTCCCATGTACATAGTAATTTCTTGTATTTATTATTGCAGAAATATATTTTTCACTTAAATCATTTTTTTCTAAATCATTTAGTTTATAAAATAAGTACCTTATTTTATCTCTTAACATTATATTTTCAAAATCATAAAATTTTTTAATGAATTTTTGTTGTTCTATCGAAATTAAATTAAATATTTCATTCATTTTAATATTATTATTTTTCAACTCTTCATTTGTTTCTAATGCGTATTCTCTTACTTTATTTACATACTTTTTATTAGAAAGTACCAATTCTAATGTATTAACAAGTGATGTAAATTCAAATATATTATCTAAATCATTATAAATATATTCATAAAACATATTTATTGCAGAAGTTATATGTTCATCTTCATAATAACTTTTTAAAATATCTTTTAATAATTGTTTTGAATTCAGATCTACGATATTAAAATCATCCAAAATTATTTCTTCAAATTGTTTTTGAAATATAGGTATTAGTGTATGATAATTGTTATCATTATCTAAAACATTAATTTCTATCAAATTCATCTTTTTATTTATAACAAATCCAAAACAATTTTCTATTTTTTTTATCTCTTCAAACATTTGACTTAAACTAATGACTCTTTTAAATTTCACATTTAAATTAGCTGGATTCGAGAATATTTTATGACCAAATTTATCTTTTTTTATTCCAGCAGTACGAGCATACCCAATTTTTAAATTATCATTTTCAAAAAGAATTTCATTTTTAAATTTTTGTATTATTGTAAATTGAGTATCCATATTTTCTATATCTATTTTATATTTATCTTCTACAAAGAAATAGTCTAATTCTTTATAATATAGGTTTATACTTTTTATTAATATTTTCGTTTCATCTATATATTCTGAAATGACAAAGTTTGCTTCATAAGTATATATATAAATATCAGGATTATCTTTATGTATTGAAACAGATATGTTTTTATTATAAACAAGTGTTAAATTACCTATGTCATTATAAAATCCTTTAATATTAGTTATAACGTCATTTAACTTTATATTTGACGGAACCTCAATATCGGCATAAAATTTATTTTGGTTTCTTTTTATAACTCCTATAAGTGTTAAATATTCATCTCCATTTTTAACTATTACATTCATTTTTACTCCTAATTAATGTTTAACAACAATTACCTTTACATTTCCTGAATTTTCTATATCTCTTTTAAATTCCAAAACATCTGGAATAACACCAATATCATAAACTAAAAATATTATTTCATTATAAACTTTAGTATAAGCAGTTATATCAGCATTGATTTCTTCAATCATTTTAGATTTTTTACTGGTTTCTTTTAATAATTTTGCTTCTAAGCAACATTTCAAATTTGGAAATATAAAATCTGGAATATATTCCCTACCAGAAAAATTAAATTTTCCTGTTTCTCGATCATAATCTACACCCTTATTCATATTGTTTCCAATAAATAGTCTTTCTAAATTGTCTTGTACTTCTTTTTCATTATTTGGTTTCTCATTGAACATTAATCTTAATTTTAAAGATATAAAATTTTCAAGTATATTTAACTCATCTTCTACATAATCATAATTTTCTTCTAAAGTAGCAATTAATAATCTTATTGAGGTTAAAACAGATTGAAAAAGAATCATTTGCTCTATACCAGTCATATCAAAAATATTTTTTAATTTGCTTGTATCATAAGAATTATAAATTCCTGGTAAATGAATATATTTTTTTGCTTCTTTCGCAACACATTGATATTGTCTTACAAAATCATTACAAGATGAATAATTAAAACTTATATCTTTACCAACCTTATTTAGTATTTGTTCCATGGTTTTTTCTATACTTTTAGCTTGGTGTATTAAAATTTTTAACTCTCTTCTTTCTTCTTTAGTATTTTTTGCCATAAAATCACCTCTAGATAATATTTTATCATATATTTTACTTTTTCTGACACATTTACCCATATTTATGGTAGAATATTAGTAGTGATTGATATTTTGTATATCAAATCGTTAAGAAGTGAAAAGTTGTAGATATCTTTGACAATCGCTCCATTTGAAATCAACTTACGGACTTAAAAGTTCGTAAGTTTTTATTTTATATAAAACTTTAAAATTCTCTTATCACAGAAAAGATGACTTTTTTCATGCTTGAATTTAAAGTAATTGAAAATTTAAAACCTAATAAAATTTAACTGACATCTTAAAGTTCTTTAAATATAAAGTTAAATTATGACAAATTAAAACTACTTGCACACCAACCTACAAGTAGTAATACCTACTGAATACTAGATTACATATCCTACTACTCTTACAATACTTGAATACAAAGTTAATGAAGTATAAAATAAGCCTTTTTATATTAAAGAACATAATCAAAAGTACAATATTAAAGAAATTACACAATTTTTAAAAAAGTTTTAATTTTAGACTATACATTTTACTTATTTGTGAGGAAACATATAGAGAAATATATTAAATTTAACTTCGTAAAACTCACTCTAATTGAGAAAATTAATAAAAAATTTTTTTAACTCTAGTTATATTTCCTGTTAAAATATTAAATAATAAAGTATAATTAAACATGAAGGAAGGAAATAGTATGAATCAAGAGAAAATTGGAAAATTTATTTTAGAATGTCGAAAAGAAAAAAAGTTAACACAAACTGAGCTTGCAGAAAAATTGGGAGTTACAGATAAATCAGTAAGTAATTGGGAAAATGGTAGAAATATGCCAGACTTATCACTATTTAAGCCACTTTGTGAAATATTAGATATTTCTATTAATGACTTAATAAGTGGTGAAAAAATATCTAAGGATAAATATCAAGAAAAATTAGAAGAAAATATTATTACTACAATAGATTATACAAATAAAAAAGTATTAGTTAAAAATAATATTATTGGAATATTACTACTTGCTTTTGGAATAATAATTGCAATAACTGCGATGTCTATTTTTCCAAGTGAAAGTTCATGGGGAAGTATTTATTCATTATTTGGAGCTTTAGTATCTATGTCAGGAATTATTATTTTAATAAAAAAACTAAAAATTACTAAAAAAATTATTATTAGTTTTAGTTATATTATTTTATTTATCTCAATGTTATTTATAATAGATTACCTAAGTATACTAAATATAAAACAAGCTCCGAGATTTTCAATAATAAAAGTTTCAAGTGATACAGCAATATATTATGATACATTATTTTATGATGTAATTAGATGTAACAAAAATAGTAAAGATGAATATTATAAAATAATAAAAAATAATAATTATGATAAAGATAATATTCAAAAATATTGCAAAAAGATTAGTTCAAAATAAACGAACTAATCTTTTTTTCTTACTAACTTCATTGGATAAAATTTTATACCATGAATACATTGTTCTGTATCAGTATCAATAAAACCTAAATGTTTATAAATATCATGGGCAAATAAAGAAGAATTTACTGTCATATAATTTTCTTTATTTAATTCATTTATTTTATCAAATAGCATTCTACCTATTCCTTTACCATGGTTCTTTCCTTCTACAAAAAATAAAGCTATATGAGTTTTATCTTTGGTAGCTATAACCCCAGTTAAAGCATGGTCTATATAAGCTCCATAAAATTCTCTATCATTTATCCAATTCATATTATCAATTGTTTTTTTAAATTCATTTATACCCTCTTCTGTATAATCTGGAGCTTCATACTCTAAAAATACACTCCATACTAGTTCAAGAGCTTTATTCATATCTGAATTCGGTATTCTTTTAATATCTATCATAATAAATCACCTCTAATTAAAATTAATTATAGCATTTGTCACTGTAAATGTCACTGTAAAATCTTAAATACTTTTTTAACTTTTCCAAACCTCACACAGATTGATGTTAACCCGTCTCTTTTTTTACCTAATATTTTATCTGTTTGGTCTGTAACTCTCACAAAACTAGATTTCATAAAATGAGTAAATATATATTCATGGCTATTAATATCATTTTTATATTTATAGCAAAAATCTCTAATCGGAGCACATATATTAAAGATCCAGATTGGACTTACAATATAAACTTTCTTATACTTTTTTAAATCAATATTAATATTATCAATATCCATTTTCCATTGATGCATTCCAAATCTTCCACACCACCAGAAACCTAGTGTTCCGTCAGTTTTTTCTTTAGTTTTTAACTCTATTATATTGGCACCGATTTCATTTGCTTTCTCATATGCAACTTTTTTTGTATAGCCCATTCTAGAAAAATATACTACAACACTATCTTTGTTTTTATTTATGTTTTTATAGTCATTGATATCAAAGACAAATTTTGATTGTGTATAAAATATTACTGTTATTAAACCAATTATAAATTGTAAAAATCCAATTATAAAATAACTTATTGATAAAAAGTTGGTTGGTAATATAATAAATTGAATAGTTATCCACAACATTAAAGTTATGCCAAATATAGTTCCTAGAATAAAACCTATTTTTTTATCTTTAATTATTAAATATGCTGCAAGTAAGTTAGATAAACCATTTACAATTAGTAAAGATATTCCTGAAAATATATAATTTTGAAATAGGATATCACTAAATGGAAGCACATTAAAATAAGGAAGTACTGTATCCATATGTAGTAACTTACCTGTTGGATCCATGCAAATACTTCCATATAAAGCACCAATACCAACAAACAAACACCAAAAAATAATATTTTTTTAGTTCTTTTATATCTCATTTTTACCTCATGAAAAATTATTTTATCAAATTATTTTTTAAACAATATGGTACAACTTCATTTTTTAATGTATTTGATAATATATCTATACCTATACTACTTTCATACCACATAAAATTTTCTATTTCTTCGGATAAACTTAAGCTACCATCAAGTGGTCCATTGTATTTGAAAACATAAAAATGTATCGGAGTTTTTCCATCACTTGTTGCTATTTCGTCAAATTCCATTACTAACTCAAATAATGTCTCATCAAAAATGGCATTATTACCTAATTCTTCATGACATTCTCTTTTGGCTGCATCAAGTGGAGTTTCTCCATCTTCTACTCTTCCACCAATCATTTGATATGTTGGTCTTTTTCTTGGTTTATCAATTAATAATTTATTATCTTTAAAAAACATTGTACCAACGACATTCATATTCTCACCTTATCTCCATATTTATTACATTATGATTGCTATCACAAGTAAAAATCATATTTACTTTTTCATCATACAAATATTTTCTTAAATTATCATCTAGTAAGTGAGTAGTTGCTAATCTTTTTTCTTCAGCAATTAACTTTTTTATCGGTATCCAACAAGCATAGTTTTCAGGAAATTCTTGAGGTGTACCGTCTATTTTACTTGCAATATATGTTTTTATAGCATATTTTTTATCTTCTGCTGGATAAATAATCTCTATCTTTCCAATACATTTAAGTTCATCAATTGTCATCCCAGTTTCTTCTTTAAATTCTCTTTGGCATGCTTGTACTTCCGATTCGCCATCTTCAATTTTTCCACCAGGAATGTCAAAAAAATCTTTGTTGATATCTTTATATCTTATACACATTATTTTATCATCTTTTATAGCAAATACTCTAACTGCATATCTAACTTTCATGTTTTTCTTTACCTTTTTTTCGCATTTCTAATTCTTTTATAAATACTTGAAATTTAGGGAATGCACTTTTAATACGACGATAAAGGACAGTATTATCTTGAAACCATTTTTCAATATATTGTTTTATTTTTTCTGTGTTATCTTTTCTTTCACTTTTAATTTTACCTTTTATCTTGAATAAAATATATGTTGATATAATATTATCAATTATGTAAATAATAAATAATATTATGGCTACTACTAATAAAGCTGTTGGTGATAACTTATCAACAAGTTTTATAACTGCAGGATGTAAGACATAAATTATTAATGATGCAAGTAGTCCAAAAGGGATCATTGTTTCTAAACAAATTCTACCATTAATATTAAATTTTTTGTTTGAATAATCCCACCATCTAACATTAAATATTTTTTCCATAAAATAACTTGTAAAATATTCAAGTAAAGAGCATATTAATATAGCTTTTAAAAATACGCCGAGAATATCACTAGTATCCTTACCTACTACTAGAATAATAGCTAAGCATCCCCATCCATATATTGGACAATATGGGCCAATTAAAAATCCACGATTTATAAATTTATGCTTATTCCATAGAGAAACACATACTTCCATAAACCAACCTAAAAATGAATAAATAATAAAATATAAAAAATATTTACACACTATTTCCATACAAATGACCTTCTTTCTTAAGGTAATTTTATCACATTATAATTATAAATGCCATATATAACCTTGCTTTTCATTTTTTTTATTGTAAAATGTACTTACAGGAGGTTAGAAAATGAAAAAAGATTTAGTTATTGAATTGCTTCGAAAAATTCAAGAAAGTGGTTTAAGTTTTGAGGATGTTAAAGCTTTACTTACTAGAAATGAAATGCTTCTTAAAACAATAATGTCTGAGGAAAATTTTAAAAGCATTGCAACTATAGTTAATTCATATAAGAATGATGAAGAGGCTCTAAAAGCTGTAAAAATTTATTCAAGTGTGAATCATGATAATCTTGATGATTCAGATATACCTTGCAAAAAAACATTAATATTTGCTCTTTTAACAAACAAAGAGTTAATAAAGTCTGGAAAGGTTTTTAAATATGTTCAAAGTTTTTTAGATATTCCAAATGAAAAATATAAAAGTTGCTATAAGACATTCTTTAATCTTTTATTAGATGACACTTTAATTAAACAAGGGCTTAATTTTACTTTTGCCAATTTTATAATTGAGCATGGTTACAAGTCAATTCCAAAATATTTAGAAGACTTGTTTACAAATGAAAGAATGTTAAAAGAACTTAAACCAGCTGAAATACTAAATAGAGCTTTAGTTATAACTCAAGCTAGTTGTCAAACTCATAACAATTTGTCTAGTATGTTTGAATTTTTCTTACTTACAAAATTGGATAATGAAGAAATGATTTTAAATTGTGCTAAAATTATTGGAGATAGTTCTCAAGTCCCTAAAGAAATATGTGATTTATTTTTAAGAACATTACCTAAACACTTGTCAAAATGTGATTATTATTTTGAAGCAGCCAAAATTATTGGCACGATGGTATTTGGTACAGGCCGTTGTGCTGCTTACAAGGTTATTGAAGCTGATAGTAACTTTGAAGACAAAAATACAATTTTATTATTACGCATTTTAAAAAATTGTACATTTAAATTTTTAGGATATGGTAAATATGATGTTCAATATGGAAATGTAACTTTTCGTAGCAGTAGCGATTCAATTATAAGTGATATTAAAGCTAAAATAATTGATACTAATTATGCATATTATTATATGTTAGAAAAATCTGTTTTAGATAGTAAAAATGATGATATTAATGTTAGTGATTTAACAAATAAACTAGTTAGAATAAAAGATAAAGCTAATAAAGCATAAAAAGTCAATCGGCTTTTTTTGCATTTTTGTCAAAATTTTAATTGACTTTTATAATTTTTGTACTAGAATATAACGCAACAGGAGGTTATAAAAATGGATAAGTTTACAAAAAATGAATTACTTAATAAAATTTATCTTGATAAAATTGATTTACCTTTCGATTGTTACTATACTTTAGCAAATATAGATAGTGAACCTATCTTAAGAGCTGTTGTGGCATCTAAGACAAATTTAATAAGAGTTTTATTATTAGTTGATGTTTATAAAAAAAATGAAAATGACTTTTTTAAAGCTCTAGATATTTTTTCAAAAGCTAGTGTTTCTGCTGATACTGAAAAATTTGTATTATCACTTTTAACTGATAAGAAGTTAATTGATGCAGGGCTTTCATTTCAATATGCGAATTATTTATTAACAATTCCTAAAGAAAAAAGTTTTGTTTACGAAGTTGTTAGTAAAATTTTATGTAGTAAATATTTACAAAATCCAAATTTAACATTTACTATTGCAGATTTTATTGTAAAATACTCTACAAATTCTGTAAATGCTGATTATTTATACAAATATATTATGTTTAATGATCTTTTTATTGATTTAAGTAAAGAAGAAGATTTAAATAAAAAGTTAAATCGAGGTAAAATTGTAGTTCAAGCAAAAGATGATAATCATTTTGATTCAGTAGTAGCTTATTTAAATCATCATATGACTGATGATGAAGATTTAGTATTAAAGGCTGCAAAATCTATATGTGAAGCAAAATACAACCCTGATGCAATTAGTTGTTTATTAATGTATAATTTACATTATTATGATAATCCAGAGCCAATTTTTAAAGCTGTTGAATTACTAGGAGACACTGAAAATGAAGAAGCAACTATGCACATGTATGAAATTGCTCACAAAGTAAAATTAAATGAATTTGCTTTAAATGTTATTCAAGTTTTTCATGATATCACTATTACAAAAAAGGGTATTTATTCACAGATTTCTTATGGAGATTTACAATTTTCTTGCATTGGTAGTATTTATGATGCAGTTATGGAAAATATAATTAAAACAAACTATTATAAAACTTTTAATTCTCAACGAGATGGTAATGATGGAGTTAAATTAGTACGAGACAAAAAATAAAAAAGCCGATTGGCTTTTTTTATTTTTTATAAATATGATTTCCAAGACTTAATTTGAAACTCTAATAATTCTAGTAGTTCTTCAGCTAATTTTTCAACTTTACAATCAATATTATTATTTAATATTTCTTCAACTTTAATAATTCCTTTGTTAGTTCCTTCAGTTAACATTTTTGCTATTTTGGCATCATCACATTTAATTAGTTCTATTCCCGTATAAATTTCATTAAATGTTTTAATAATTATGTTTATTTCTGTTGGTTTTTCCCCTAGTTCATTTAACATTTTTGTTATATCCATTTTATTTACCATGTATTTTTTCTTAGCATCGCTCATTGTTTTAGCTAAGGTTTTATCTTCAATATGTCCTTTTACTTCATCAATACCAATTATTCCCATTGCCACTATTTTGTATAGTTCATTTAATGCTGTTATATCATCCATTTAAAAATCACCCATTAATAGTATGAGTGATTTTTTATAAATTATACTTCTTGAACAACTGCAATTATCATCGGTTTACATTCAGTTAAATCATAAAGATATCTACTTAATTCTTCTCTGATTTCTACTTTTATTTGATTAAAGTCTATGTATTTTGGAGTAATATTTCTATTAATTATTGCTTCACATATCACTTTTATTTCATTTATCATATCTTGTGAATCTTTAACATAGATAAATCCACGAGTTGTAACTTCAGGTCCCACTAATAAAACTTTATCTTTTTTATCTACTGTGGCACTTATTAATACAATACCATTTTCTGATAACATTTCACGGTCTTTAATAACTAAATCCCCAATATCATCATTACTCGTTCCATCAATTAAAACATCATCAACTTTAATTCTTGCAAAATTATCTACAAGATTACCATCTTCAAAAGTTACAACATCACCATTTTGTTTTAGTAAAATGTTTGCATCAGGAATTCCAAGAGTACTTGCTAAATTGGCATTATTAACCATATATCTATATTCTCCTTTTACAGGCATATAGAATTTTGGATTAATTAATTTAATCATAAGCATTAAGTCTTCTCGTGATGCATGATGTAATATTTCTTTTTCTTTATCAATCGTTTCAATATCACAACCAAATTTTGCTAGTTCATTTTGTAATTTTACTAAAACTTTTTCAGTACTATCATAACGGGGTTCTGCAAAAACTATAGTATCTGTTGGTTTTAATGTAACAAATTTATCATATCCATTTAATATTTTATTCATATTTGCATATGGTGTTGTTCTATCATCCATTACTAATAGAATGGCATTTTCGTCATTTATATTTGATAAATCACCAAGGATTTCTTCATTATAACTCATATATCCTTCTTTATGGGCAAAACTTACGACATTTTGTAATCTTTTACCCATTAGAATTATCTTTCGATGAGAATTTGCTGCAGCTTCAAATATTTCTGAAATTGTATATAAATGCGTTGGTAAAACAGAAAATATTATTCTTTTATCATGATGTTTAATAACATCACCAAAAAAGTTTACTAATCTATGTTTCGGAGATGTGTGTCCATTTTTTTCTGCAAAAGAAGATTCACAAAGTAAACATAGAACACCTTGTTTTCCAATATAAGCAATTTTACCAATATCCATATCATATGCCCCTTGCATGCTTGGGTCTATTATAAAATCTCCGGTATAACAAATAGCTCCATCTTTAGTATTAACTACATACATTACTGAATCTGGACATGAATGAGAAACTGCAATAGGAAATATAGAAACACTTCCAAAATTGATTTTCTTGTGAGGCTTAATTAATACAATATTATTTTCATTTACCCCATCTTCCATAAGTTCAAACTTAGTATATTTTGTGGCATAAACTTTTAATGTTGGAACATCTTTTAAAAGGTCTCTTACAGCTCCCATATTTTCAGGATGACCATGAGTTATAAATAAACCTTTAATTCTTTTTTTGTTTTTTACTAAATAACTAAAGTCTGGCATAATATAGTCTATGCCAAGTAAATTTCCGCTTGCAAACTTTATTCCAGCATCAAAAACAAAAATTTCGTCATCAACTTCAATCACATAAGAGTTCTTCCCGCTTTCAGAAAGTCCTCCCAAACCAAAAATCTTTATTTTACTCATATACTATCACCTTCATTATCAAAAAAATAAGTTCTTCGGTAAATAAATTATACCAAAAAACTTAAATTAAATCAATCTATTTCTTCACTTAACATTTTACTTAAAGATATTATATCCAAATCCTTAAATATTATACTATTTATTAATATCTTTATATTTTTTGTATCCGTTGATTTTTCAACATAATATATATCTCCAGAAGTTATGTTATTTTTTATATCTATAAATGTTTTATTATTTACTATTTTATTTGTTTTAACTAAATATTTGTTATTTTTTCGGCACATTTTTTCATTTGAACCACTTAAATAGCAAATATGCGTATTATTACTATATTTATTTATTAAAGATTCTAACTCTTTATATTTATTAACTTCATTATTTACTTGCTCTAATTTTTCATTTTTATTAAAATTTTCTACATTTACAAGAATGCTTGCTTCAAGGTTGTTATCTTTAAAATACTTAATTATATTTTCATTATACTCTAATATGAAGGATACACTTTTTTTATTTTCATTTCCTCTTTCAACAATTTTATCTTTATTATTTTCAATTGTTACTTCAGGATATGATGTATCATATATTAAATAATAGGAATTAAAAGCATTTAAATCTTTCATATTATAAAAACTATTTTTTATATTAACTGTTTTTCCATTTAAACCTGGTACTATATGACCATCTTCTATAAAAGCATTAATGTATTCTTCATTATATTTAGAAGATTCTTCTTTAATACTTTGATATAATTCATTTTTATCCAGTGTTAAGTTTGCAATTTTTTCCGTATAAAAAAAACTAAATGCTGCAATCGCTAATATTCCTAGATTTCGAAAATGTTTCAATTAACTCACCTAGTAAAAGTATATGCTGTATCCAAAAGAAGATGTTATTTTTATCTTCTTTTTTAATATTAACAACATTCAATAATTGTCTCGTAATCATCTTCTGTTTCTTCCTCTTTTGTTTTTTTAGATTTTGTAGTTACAAAAGATACTTTTTCTGCAATTATTTCGGTCAAATATTTAGTTGTGCTGTTTTCGTCGACATAACTTCGATTTTGAATTCTTCCTTTTATACCAAGTATATCTCCACGATGGCAATATTCTTTAGTGCTTGATGCTAACCCATTCCAAAGAACACATCTAAAAAAATCAGTTTCATATTTTCCTTCAGAATTTTTGAAATTTCTTTGCACTGCTAAGTTAATAATTGTTCTTTTTTTATTTTCTTCGTATTCTTCAATTTCTGGGTCACCAGTTAGTCTTCCAACTAAAATTATTTGATTTATCATAATTCCTCCTTTCTATACCACTTTATCAGTTATAAAGAAGGAATGCAAATTGCCAATTTGTTAAATTGAAGTCTATTTTTTAAAAAATTTATAGTAATTGAATTCAATTTTTTTATTTTTTTATTAAATTTTTAATTTTGATATAAAATTAATTATTGTATTTTTATTAAAAATTTGGTAAACTTATTATGAAAATAGGAGTTGTGTTTATGGAAAATATAGTTAGTTTTAATGGAACGATATTAAGCAATTATCAAAAAACTTATCCTAACTTAGCTAAATTTACTTATGATCAAGCAAATGATGCATTAGTTTATGAAGGAAATTTTATTAAATTAAATGGTTATGGTTTAAGTAGAATTGATCCAGTTTTCTTTAACATGAATCCTGATGATATATTTATATTTATAAAAAATGGTTTTTATCAACCTTCGAATGGAAATCAACTAATTATAAAGCTTCTTAATAAACTTGTTATTACAGAGGAAGAAATTAATTTTATAAACAACTATGTTTCACAATATATTGAAAGATTAAACATTTACGCAAGCAACAGAGATATGTTTGATAGATATTTTGAAAATGATAATGTTAAAACTTTCTTACAAGATATTAAATTTGCTAAAGATATTGTTGAAGATGCAAAAAACAAAACTAACTTAAATGATAATTCTGTTTATAGTTTTATAGTTAGTGCCTATAACAAAGAAATGTCTAGTATGAATCAAAATAAAAGTCAAGAACAAAGTATGGGTAAAGAATTAACTTTAACAAGAAATAATCCCAAAATAAGTGGTTATCAATTATTTGACGAAAATGAAAATTACTTAAAAAAATTAAACGAAAATCAAAAAATGAATATAGCTGGTTATACAAGTATTATTTTAATAGTTGCCACTGCAATTACTTTTGGAATGTATTTAGCTATAAACTTTTTACCATAAAAAAAGATTTTTTATTAAATCTTTTTTATTTCTTTATTTTTCCAAATCTTCTATCTCTAGTTTTATAAACTTCAATTGCTTCTTCTAAACATTTCGGTGTAAAGTCTGGAAAATAAACTTTAGGAAAATAAAACTCTGCATATGATATTTGCCATAACATAAAGTTACTTATTCTATTTTCTCCACTTGTTCTTATTAAGAAATCAACATCAGGTAAATCATTATAAAGATATTCACTATACATATTTTCATTAATATCTTCTATTTTTAAATAACCTTCTTTTACATCACTAGCTATTTTTTTAGTAGCATCTACAATTTCTTGCCTTCCTCCATAACTTAAACAAAAGTTTACTACTAAACCTGTATTGTTTTTTGTTGCTTCTTCTAATTCATTTATAGCATCAACTATTTCAGGCTTTAAAAAAGATTTTTGAGAAGAAAATAAAACTTTAATATTTTCACTATCATATTTACTTTTAGCTTTTTTAAACCATTTCATAAATAATTCCATTAAATAATTAACTTCTTCACTACTTCTATTAAAGTTTTCTGTTGAAAAAACATATAAACTTAGATAATTTGCTATTTTATTTTTACTCGTATAAAGAATTATTTTTTCTAAGGCATCTGCTCCAGCTTTATGACCTTCACTACGAATTTTGCCTTTTTCCTGAGCCCATCTACCATTACCATCAACAATTATACCAATATGATTTATTGTATCCATTTTATCTCCTTCTTCGACGATGTTTTTTCTTCTTTATTTTCTTTACTATTAATAAGACAAATATTACCGCAATACCAATCATTATATAAGTGATAATTGGATAATATTCAATATTATTTTCTAAATAAACATTTGATGTTGCTAATAAGACATCGCCATCATATATTTTAACAACTCCAAGCTTACTTCCCTTTTTAGTATTAAATGTTACTTTATCACTACCTACATATTTATATGTGACTTCTGTATTATTTTTTAGATATTTTTCTATATCCTCACTACCTGTTATTTTATATGTTTTTTCTTTACTAAAATCGACTGGTATTTCTTTTATGAATGTATCATCATTTATAATATTTTTATATCCATAATTATTATTATAATAATCATAAATTGTAATTGTATCTTTTACAGCATTATATGGATTTGTTGTACTTGAGTTTATTACCACTAGTAAATAATCAACATTATTTAAAGTTGTAATTGAAGCAAGACATCTACCAGCATCTTTTGTGAACCCACTTTTTGCTCCCTTTATTTCATCAGTATTTAAAATATTTTTATAACTATTTACTGTACTTTCTAAATTTATACCATTACTTGTTTTATAATTTTTCGTAGTAAAAATGGTCTTAAAAGTTTCATTTTTTAAAGCGTATTTTAGTAACTTTGCTAAATCATTAGATGTTGAATAATTATTTTCATCATCTTTACCGACAGGATTTGCATAAGATGTATCATTCATTCCTATTTTTTTAGCAGTTTCATTCATCTTTTTAATGAATTTATCATATCCTAAGGTATTATTTACTACAGCATTTACAGCATCAGCTCCACTTGGTAAAATAATTCCATATAATAAATCTCGATATGTTATTTTATCACCAACTTTAAAACCTGCTTTTGAATATCCTACTGTACCTTCAAAATCTCTTTCTTTTATCGTTACAATTTTATCTAAATTATCTATTTCTTCAATAGCTACTAAAGTCGTCATCATTTTAGTTAAACTTGCTATTGATGTTTTTTTAGTATCATTTTTACTATATAACAAAGTATCTTCATTCATATTATATAGAGTTACATATTCTCCGGTGATGTCAAAATCATCGGCATAAACACTATAACAAAAGAAAAAAAGGCTAAATAAGAAGAATACCGCTTTCTTCATTAGATAGCCTCATAAGTTGTTCCTTCACGAGTATCTTTTATTATAATTCCCATGTTTAACAACTCTTCCCTTATTTTATCGGCTTTCTCATAATCTTTATTTTTTTTAGCTTCAGTTCTTTCATTAATCTTAGCTAATATTTCATCTTCATTTTGGATTTTCTTAGTTTCACTCTTTAATAAATCTAGACTTAATACTTCATCAAAATCACTAACTAATCTATATTTAGTTCCCATATTGACATCACTTTTTAATAAATCATATAAAACAGTGATTGCATTAGCTGTGTTTAAGTCATCTTCTAGACAATTAACAAATTTTGCTTTCCAACTATTAAATTCATTTTCATCAATGTTATCATCAAACTTAAGGCTTGATGTTTTACTCTTTAATTTTTTATAAGCATTTTCTGCACCTTCTAGAGAATCAAATGAAAATGTTAATTGCTTTCTATAATGACTAAGTAAGCACATATATCTAAAACTTAAAGGATTATACCCTTTTTCTTTTAATAAACTAACTGTTAAAATTGCTCCGTGACTTTTACTCATTTTTCCAGACTCATCGTTTAAATGTTCATTGTGGAACCAATAATTACACCATTTATGTCCAAGATATGATTCACTTTGAGCGATTTCATTTGTGTGATGTGGAAAAATATTATCTACTCCACCACCATGAATATCAAGATGCTCTCCAAGATATTTAATACTTATTCCAGTACATTCAATATGCCACCCAGGATAACCAACTCCCCATGGACTTTCCCATTTTAATTCTTGATCTTCAAATTTAGATTTTGTAAACCATAAAACAAAGTCATTTTGATTTCTCTTGGAATTATCTTCTTCAACTCCAGCGCGAACTCCAACAACCATTTCATCTGCTTTATGATTAGTTAGTTGATAATAATCTTCAAGTTTTGTTGTATCAAAATAAATATTTCCACCAGCTTGGTATGCATATCCTTTTTCTAATAAGTTCTCAATTATCTTTATATATTCATTTATATTAGCTGTTGCTGGGCTTACAATATCAGGCATTCTATTATTTAATAATTCAAAATCATGAAAGAATGCATCGGTATAAAATCTAGCAATATCCATTACTGTTTTATGTTCCTCTTTGGCACTCTTAACCATTTTGTCGTCTCCAGAATCCGAATCACTTGTTAAATGTCCAACATCTGTAATATTCATTACTCTTGTTACGTCATATCCAAGATAACGCAATGTTTTATCTAATATGTCATGACCTATGTAATTTCTCATATTTCCAATGTGAGCATAATGATAAACTGTAGGCCCACATGTATAAAATCCCACTTTGTTTTCATGCCATGGCACAAATTCTTCTATCTTTCTAGTAAGTGTATTATATATTTTCATTTTGTCCTCCTTTATTTTTGACTTTTTAATATTTTTAATGTAATTTCATCATTCTCTGTATTAAATTTAATTATTTTAATTTTATAGTCAGTTTTGTTTATATCTTTTTCATCTTCTAAAATACTGCTTAATTCAATGTACTCGATACGATGCTTATTTATGACTAACAATTTAGCTAACTTTTCGCCTTCTCTTTCACAATTCTCATCTTTACACCTATTATCTATTACTTTATTATATTTTATATAAATATCATCATCTATTTTTGCTATATCAGATATTTTCATAGTAAATTCTTGATTACTATGAGTGTAAATATTTTCTCCTTCATTAAAAAATTTATATATCCATATACCTATTCCAATAAATAATGCTAGTATCAATAACCAACCTATTCTTTTTTTCATTTTTCTAGCCTATTTAATATTTCTTCTTTTCCGATTAGATATAGAGTATCAGCTAATTCTGGGCCATGCATTATGCCACTTGCTGCAATTCTAATTGGCATGAATAACATTTTTCCTTTTACTCCTCTTTTTTCTTTTACATTATTTATTACTTGTGATAATGCTTCAACTGTCCATTCATTTGTATTTTCTATTTCTTCTTTAAATGTTTTAACTACTGTTGGTATTATTTCATCACTTTTCATAAATTCTTCTGCTTCTTCTTCTATTTTAAATTCTTTATCAAAAAAACCTTTTACTAATTCATTTATTTCATTTCCATAATCTAAATGACTCTTATATATTGATAATAGATGATTAACCCATTCTTCACTTTTACCTTCACAGTTGATTGTAAAGTATTTCTTAATCCATTCTAAATATTTATCATCATCCATTTTGTTAATATATTGGTGATTAAACCACTTTAATTTTTTTACATCATATTGACTAGATGATTTACTTATTCTTTTCTCATTAAAGTTTGCTATAAGTTCTTCCATTGAAAATACTTCTTGATTAGTTTCTGGACTCCATCCTAAAAGTGATAGATAATTTACTATTGCTTCTGGTAAATATCCTTCATTATAAAGATCCATAAATGATGCATCACCATTTCTCTTTGATAATTTATTACCATCTTCACCTAGAACCATGGCTACGTGAATATATGTTGGTTTTTCCCATCCAAATGCATCATATAATAAATTATATTTGGCTGTTTGGTCTAAATATTCTTTTCCACGAATAACATGAGTTATTTCCATTAGATGATCATCTATTACATTAGCAAAATTATATGTTGGAAATCCATCACTTTTAAGTAAAATTTGATCATCTAAAATACTATTATCTATTTTTACTTTTCCATATATTAAATCTTCAACAATTGTTACTCCTTCTTTAGGCATCTTTTGTCTAATTACATATGGAACATTATTTTTTATATTTTCTGCAATCTTTTCTTTACTTAATCTTGAACATCTTCCATCATATACAAATGGTTTTTTTCTCATTTCAGCCTTTTCTCTCATCTTTGTAAGCTCTTCTTCACTACAAAAACAATAGTAGGCTTTTCCCATTTCTACTAATTTTAAAGCATATTCTTTATAAATATCTTTTCTTTTACTTTGAATGTATGGTCCATATTTTTTTTCATTATTTGGGCCTTCATCTATTTTGAACCCACATAAATCAAGAGTATTATAGATGAAATCTATTGCGCCTTCAACTTCTCTTTCTTGATCTGTATCTTCAATTCTTAATATAAAATCTCCATTATATTTTTTTGCAAGCAAATATTCAAATATTGCTGTTCTTAAATTTCCTATATGCATAAATCCAGTTGGACTTGGTGCATAACGAGTTCTCACTTTCATACTTCCTCCATTAATCTTCTTTATCAAAGAAACTCTTTACTAAATCCAAAACATTATCAAATTCTTCTTGACTACATCGTTCAATAAATTCAATATTTCTCTCTACATAGTCAATACTTCTGATATGTTCGCATAGTACTGAACCTTTTATCTTTTTTAATTTTGTTAACTCATAATGAGTTGGAAAGCTTTTGGTATTTAAGCTTATTGGACATAAAATTGCCATATTTGTAAATTGATTAAACAACTTACCGCTTAAAACTAAAGCGGGTCTTTTCCCATTCTGTTCATGACCTTTGATTGGACTTAAATCAATATAAACTATATCTCTTTCTTGTGGTATATATTTTACCATATCTCTTTCCCCTTTGCTTCATCCCAAGTGAAATCATTTTCAACTTTAGAACCATTATAATTTTTAATTCTTAACTTCAAAGACTCTTTAGGTCTCTTTGCTTTTGTTATTATTATCCTGTTTTCTTCTCTAACTATATTGATAGCATCGCCTGATTTAATATTCAAGGCATCTAAATAAACTTTTGGTATTCTAACGCCATTAGAATTACCCCACTTTTGCACTCTATATGACATACTTTATCCCTCCATATCTAATATATACAAAGTTTATATGAAAGTCAAGAGTAAAAGCAATATTTTTTCTTAAAAATTTCGATAAAAATAAGATTGAATGACTCCAATCTTATTTCATATTATAGATAACTCTTGCACCATCTGATGCTGCAGTTACTAGTTGGTAAGTATCTTTTTTTATAATATCACCAATGGCATAAACACCTTTAATATTTGTTTCTAAAATATCGTTTACTTTTACATAACCATTTTCATCTAATATTTCTTTTGATACAAATTCTGTTGCGGGTCTATATCCTATATATATAAATACACCTTTTACTTTTAAGTCTGTTCCATTATCTAAAGATATTCCTGATAATTTATTATTTTCTTCGTGCATGCTTTTTATATTTGCATTATATATAATTTCTATTTTAGAATTATTTTTTACTTCTTCAACAAGCATATCTTCTCCGCGAAAACCTTCTCTTCTATTTATAAGATAAATATGATTTACAATATTGGCTAAATATAATGCTTCTTGTAAGGCACTATTTCCAGTTCCCACAATGGCTATATCTTCATTTTTATAAAAGTTAGCATCACACATAGCACATGTAGATAAACCATGTCCCAATAAAGCCTTCTCATTATCTAATCCTAAATATTTTGGCTTTCTTCCCATTGCTAATATCACTTTTTTAGTTTCATAAGTATTATTTGTAGTAGTTACTTTTTTTATTTCACTTTTTAAATCTAAATTTTTTACTTCTTCTAAAACATAGGGAATATCCATATTGTTTACTTGTTTTTCTAAAATTTCTGCAAAATCCGGCCCTGATATATCTATTAATCCTGGGTAATTACTTATTTTATCTATATTATTTAATAATCCTCCGGGCATTCCCTTATCTATTAATAATACCTTTTTGTTACTTCTTTTGGCATATATTCCTGCGGTTATACCACTGATTCCCATGCCTATTATAATAATATCGTACATAAATCCTCCTTAAAATCTTACTACTTCATTTTCGTCTTGATCATAAAGATCTTCATATCTGCCTTTTCTTCCTGTTATCATTATAATTACTAATCCTACTAGAACCATTATAACTGATACAATTTGAGCAATTTTAAATCCACCAAGCATTAAAGAATCTGTTCTCATTGATTCAATTACAAAACGACCTAATCCATACCACATTAAGTATAATGCAAATGGTTGACCAACTTTAGTTATTTTTAATCTTCTTACTATTAGTATAACTATAAAACCTATTAAGCACCAAATTGATTCATATAAGAAGGTTGGTGTATAATAAATTCCATCTATTTTCATTCCTTCAATTATAAATGACGGAATATGTAAACTTTGTAAATGGGCAAGTGTTGTTGCTGGACCATGTGCTTCACTATTAAAGAAATTTCCCCATCTGCCAATAGCTTGAGCTAGTAATAGTGCTGGTACTATAAAGTCAAACATTCTTATGGCTCTTACTTTATACTTCTTACAATATAATAGTATAACCAATAATCCTGCAATTAAACCTCCGTGAATTGCTAATCCACCTTCCCATATTTTACAAGCTTCCCAAAAACTATCATATAATTCCAAATTAAATAGAACATAATAAACTCTAGCACCAATTATTCCAAATATAATTGTCCAAAAAAGCATATTAAAAACAAAATCTGTAGAAAATTTATATCTTTTAGCTTCTTTTAATATCATGGTTATTCCTAGCATTGCTCCAATTATTATAAGAACTGAATACCATTCCAATTTAAAACTCCCAATTGTAAAAATATATTTATTCATATTTCACTCTCCGTTATTATTATAACAATTTTTGTTAAATTAATCTATTATTAATATCGTGTTTATAATTTTATGTAAAATTTTACATTTTGAAGTTGTTTTTTATTAATAAAACTTTATTCTAGAAAAAACACTACACATTTTAATGGAAGTGTAGTGTTTATAGGCTATGGGCACTTAGTAACATTATGTTTTAAATCACAATCATAAGTTTAAATGTATTAAGGTTTTCTTTTTCTTGTTGTTTCATTAGAAAATGTTTTAACAATACTTTTTAGTATTTCACTTGTTGATATCATATCTTCTAAACAGACATATTCATAAATTGTATGAAAATTATGACCTCCGGCACCTAAGTTAGGACAAGGAATACCTAATGCTGTTATTTCTGCCCCATCGGTTCCCCCTCTAATAGGAACCACTTTAGGTTCAATTCCTAATGATGAAATAGACTTTAAAGTTCCACTTATTAATAAGTCTTCATTTTTTATAGCATCATACATGTTAGAATATGAGTGATTAAATCCTATTTCAATAATATTACCGTATTTCTTATTTAAAATTTTTGCTATTTTTGATAATATTTCTTCTCTTTTTATAAGATTTTCTTTTGCAAAATCTCTGATATTATATTGCATTGTTACTTCGCAAATGTCTCCGCTTAGATTATGTAAAACAAAATACCCTTCTTTTCCTTCTGTATTTTCCGGATATTCTTTAGGCACCATGCTATCAAATTCTATAGCAACTCGTAAAGCATTAATGAAACTTCCTTTTGCATATCCTAAATGAGCAGGCACTCCCTTTATTTTTACTTGAGCTGACCCGGCATTAAAATTTTCATAAGAAAATTCTCCTAAATCTATGCCATCAACAGTATATGCAAAGTTTGGATTAAAATAATTTGTATTTAAGTTTTTTACCCCTAGACCAATTTCTTCATCTGGTGTAAAACAAACTAAAATATCACCATGTTCGTCATTATTTCTTGCAAAATATTCTAACATATCCATAATCTCAGCTATACCGGCTTTATCATCTGCTCCTAAAAGGGTACTTCCATCTGATGTAATTATTGTCTTGCCAATATGGTTTTTTAAATCAATATATTTTTTACTAGATATAACAACATTATTTTCTAAAATAATGTCATTCCCATCGTAATTTCTTGTTAATCTTGGTTTTACATCTTTTCCACAAGCATTCGAAGATGTATCTAAATGTGATACAAAACCAATACTTGGTAAATTGCTGTTACCAGACATTTTTGCGTATACGTAACAGTGTTTGTTATCATAGTAAACTTCAATTCCTAAGTCTGTTAATTCTTTAACTAATATTTCTGCTAAATCTTTTTGATTTTCACTTGATGGATTTTCTTCTTTTAAAGGATTTGATGTAGTATCTATTGCAACATATTTTAAAAATCTTTCTAATATATCCATAAAGATTTCCTCCAACTTATTTGTATTTTAACATAAGATTATGGATAAGTCAAAAAATTCTAAATATAAAATAAATAGACGTTATTCTTAAAATAATGTCTATTTAAATTTGATTATTTTTTTAGTATTTTGGCTAAAAATTCACCTGTGTATGAACCTTTTACTTTAGCAACTTCTTCTGGAGTTCCTGTGGCAACAATTTTACCGCCTCCTGAACCACCATCTGGTCCTAAGTCAATTATATAATCTGCAACTTTTATAACATCCAAGTTATGTTCAATTACTACGACTGTGTCGCCATTATCAACAATTCTATTTAGTATTACCAATAATTTCTTTATATCATCCGAATGCAATCCGGTTGTGGGTTCATCCAAAATAAATATAGATTTTCCGGTGGCTTTCTTTTGAAGTTCTTTAGCAAGTTTTACACGACCGGCTTCACCACCTGATAATGTCGGAGCTGATTGGCCTAATTTAATATATGAAAGGCCAACATCCATCATTACTTTTAGTTTATTGTAAATTTTAGGAACATTTTCAAAAAATTCTATTGCTTCACTAACTCGCATATCTAAAACTTCACTAATATTTTTACCTTTATATTTTATTTCCAGTGTTTCTCTATTATATCTTTTACCTTTACAAACGTCACATGGCACATAAACATCCGCAAGGAAATGCATTTCTATTTTTTTTACTCCATCTCCCCAACAATTTTCACATCTTCCACCTTTTACATTAAATGAAAATCTACCTTTATCATAACCACGCATTTTAGCGTCTTTAGTTTGTGCAAATAAATCTCTAATATCATCAAATACTCCGACGTAAGTGGCTGGATTACTTCGTGGGGTTCTACCTATTGCGTCTTGAGTTATTTGAACAACCTTATCAATATTTTCTAATCCTTTAATTTCTTTACAAATACCAGGAACAACTTTACTATTATAAATTTCACTTGCTAATCTTTTATATAACACCTCATTAATAAGTGATGATTTACCTGAGCCAGATACTCCCGTTACAACAACTAATTTGTTTAATGGAATATCAACATTAACATTCTTTAAATTGTTTTCTTTAGCACCTTTTATGCTTATTTTTAATCCATTACCTTTTCTTCGTTTTTCTGGAATTTCTATTTTTAACTCTCCACTTAAATATTTACCTGTTAAACTGTTTGGATTCTTCATAACTTCTTCAGGAGTTCCAGCAGCCATAATTTCTCCACCGAATTCACCAGCACCAGGTCCAACATCTACTAGAAAATCTGATGCCAACATTGTATCTGTATCATGTTCAACTACAATCAAAGAATTTCCTAAATCTCGCATTTCTTTTAAAGAATTTATTAATCGTTCGTTATCCTTTTGATGAAGTCCAATACTTGGTTCATCTAATACATATAAAACTCCGGATAGTTTTGATCCTATTTGAGTTGCTAATCTTATTCTTTGGGCTTCTCCTCCAGATAATGTTCCTGCACTTCTTGTTAGTGTTAAATAAGATAATCCCACATTATTTAAAAACTCTAATCTTGAAGTAATTTCTTTTAAAATTAAATTACTTATTTCTTTTTCTTCATTATTTAACTTTAATTTCTTTACAAAAGCTAATAAATCTCCGATTGACATATCTGTCATATCAAAAATATTTTTGCCATTTATATATATTGATAAAACTGATTTTTGTAATCTTTTTCCTTTACATACAGGACATTCGGTTTCTACCATATATCCTTGTAACCAATCTCTTATCCATCCACTTTTTGTTTCAATATATCTTCTTTCTAAAGTAGGTATAACGCCTTCATATGTACTCTTTGTATTTCTAGTATTACCATTTTTTGATTTATAATTAAATTCTAGTAATTCATTTGTTCCATATAAAATATAATTTAACTTTTCTTCAAGAATATTTTTTACTGGTTCATACATGTTTATATCATAGTGATTACAAACCGTTTCAATTTGTGTGTAATATGTTGTTGAATCCATGCTTAAAGCCGTTATTGCGCCTTCAACAATTGATTTATCTTTATTAGGAATAAGTAAGTCTTTACTTATATGTAATTTAGTTCCTAATCCTTTACACTCTGGGCATGCTCCATATGGGGCATTAAATGAAAATAATCTTGGTTCTAATTCAGGGATAGAATAATTACATATTTCACAAGCATATCTTTCACTCATAAATATTTCTTCATCATCTACAAGTATAACTACTTTTCCATCTGCTTTTTTTGTACTTGTTTCTATAGCTTCAAATATTCTTCCATATTCTTCATCATCAACGGTAATTTTATCTATTATTACATCTATATTATCTTTAATATTTTTTTCTAGTGTAATTTCTTCATTTAAACTCATATTTTTTCCATTAACGCGAACACGGGTAAAACCTTCTTTGCGAAGTTCATCAAATAAATCTTTATGTGTGCCTTTTTCACCATGGACTACCGGTGATAGTATAGTCACAGTTTTATCTTTATATTCCATTACTTTATTAGTCATTTCTTCAATACTTTGACTTTTTATTGGAACATGATGTGTTGGACAGTATGGTACTCCGATTCTTGCAAATAATAGTCTTAAATAATCATAGATTTCAGTAATTGTTCCTACGGTTGAACGAGGGTTCTTATTTGTTGATTTTTGATCGATAGAAATTGATGGGCTTAAACCTTCGATAGAATCTACATCTGGTTTTTCATTTACTCCAATAAATTGTCGAGCATATGCTGATAGACTTTCAACATATCTTCTTTGTCCTTCAGCATAAATTGTGTCAAAGGCTAAACTACTTTTTCCTGATCCAGATACTCCGGTCATAACTACTAATTTATTTTTAGGTATTTCTATATTTATATTTTTTAAATTGTTTTCTCTAGCGCCTTTTATTATAATTTTATCATTATTCATAAAGTTACACCTCTTCTTAGTATTTTAGCACAAAAACCTATTTTTCATGCAAAAATAATATATCACAAACATATATTTGTAGTCAAGGTGTTTTTAAAAGAATTTCTAATTGTCAGATTATTAAATAAAAGTTGATATACTCAGCGTAAATATGCAACGAAATAATTTGACAAACACTGCAATTTATGGTAATATAGTGGCACTTAAAGGAAAAAATTTTAAAGGGGGTACAAATATGTACGAAGAAGGAAAAAAACATTTAGATATTAATTGGGGTTCTCTAATTATCAAACTTTTAATATTTGCGTTAGTTATATTTCTTGCTTGTTGGATTTTTTCGAAAATAGCCAATAGCAAAAAAACTAATACAAAAAACAATGGTGTAGCACAAACAACTACTACGACTAAAAATCCAGAAGATGATTTTGAAACAAATCTTGATAAAATGAAATCTGTTGCCTATGAATATTTTACCAAATCAAGATTACCTGAAAAGATTGGAAGTACTGAAAAACTTACATTAGAAGAAATGCTAGATAAAAAACTATTATTAGATTTTACAGATAATGGAAAATCATGTGATTTAAAAGATAGTTACATTCAAGCTACAAGAACTTTGGAAGACAATTATGCTTTAAGAATTAACTTAACATGTGGTAAAAAATCTGATTATATTTTAGCTAATATTGAAAAAGAAAATATATGTGCTAATAATACTTGTGTAGCTAAAGATGATAATAAAAATAATGCATCTAACAATAATTCAGCTAACAATTCTAGTAATAGTAATAGCAATAGTTCAAATTCAAATAAAAATAATAGCTCGAAGAATAATCGAAAAACTACTACTACTACGACTACTACAACAATTACAATTACATGCAGTGGTAGTTGTTGCGGCACATGTTGTACAAAAAATTGTAACAATAATAATAGCAATAAAACAGATGATGTTAAAAAAGTTCGTTATTATGAATATGTAAAATGGTCTAATTGGACTGAAGGATATTCATATCATTCAAAAGCTGAAAACAAAAAAGAAACAGTTAAAACTTATAATTATTGTAAACCTTATGAAAAAACGTATTACACAAGTGGATTTTTCACAAATAAATATGATATAAGAAACTTTAGTTATGAATTTTATCTAGATTTACCAAGTACTGTTAATAGTGTAAAAATTATAAATCCAACATATTATAGTTCAATTACTGATTATCAAGCATTCATAGATAATCGTAAAGATTATAATATGGGTAGCCCAGTTGGAAGACAAGAAGTAAAAATAAATGATGCTACAACATTTAAAAATGCATCTTTAGGAAAAGATAATTTTACATTTAGTTTCGATAAAACAAAATATGATTTTTCTCAAAGAACTTGGGCAACTGAAATATCTGTTAAATATAATAACTATAATGGTGCTAAAAAATATACTGTAAGTGATCATGTTGGTGATGTAATATTTACCCCAATAAAGTTTAATATATTATATACTAAAGAAGATACATGTAAAAGAGATTTAGAAAGTAATAGTAATAAATATAAAGGATATATAAAAATAGAAGAAAATGTAAGTTCTAAATGGTTACATAGAACTCCTGAATATGTTTGGAGTAAAGATAGTAATTTAAGCGGTTATACAAAAACTGGAAATTACGAAGATAGAACGATTTAAAAGGATTTTTAAAAATCCTTTTTTTAATACAATTAAAAAAGACTATTCTCATAGCCTTTTGATTATTTTTATTATTCTGGACATTTCTTTGAATTTGTTGGACTTGAAATACAGTTTGCACAAATATCAAATTGATCCTTAACTTCTCCAAATGAACCTACCATTTTAAAGATAATACTTACTAATAGTGGTACGAAGAAGATACATACACCTGCAATTACACGATTAAGTAATGATTTTGCAGCTTTTGATACAGCTTTGTCATCACTTGAAATAACAGCTTTTCCTAGGTCTACCATACCAAATACTATTAATAAAACTGGAATAACAATTTTAAATACTAGCATGAACATACCTATCGTATAGAAAATATCTCGTGCATCAGAACAAAAAGTCATAAATAACACTCCCTCCCTTTGTATAACATTATTTTACCCTAAAATATCGGTAAAGTCAATTATTTATTAAATATTTCTCCTTTATACGATGTATCACAATTTTTATATGGACTCGTTAAACAATTAACACAATTAATGTAATCTTTTTTCATTTCACTGCTAAATTGCCCAATCATGTTAAATATTATTTTTACTAATAAAGGAACAAAAAATATTGCAATGCCTATTATTATTCTCTTAACTAATGACATAGCTGATTTTTGCATTGCTTTATCATCACTTGATATAGCTGATTTTCCAAAATCAATCATTCCTAGCACAATAATTAAAATAGGAATTAATATTTTTAAAATAAATAAAAACTTTCCGACCATTTGCCATACTGTGGCAGTTTTATAACAAAAATCCATAACCTTACCTCCTTACTTGAATATACTAAATATACCTGATGATTCATTTCCTTCAATTCTACTAAAACCAAGTGATGTTAGGAAATTATTTATAATTTGTTGATCATCTACTTTATCATCTAAACATGGAATATTGAAAAACACTTTACTTCCACTTTCTTTTTCAAAGTCCATTACATCTTTTTCACTTAAAACACTTCTATTTAAAACTATCTTTTGTCCGCTTAGTTTTTCAAATATTTCATTATCTTGTCTTATTAATTTATTTAATTTAATTAATCCTGGTTCTATTAAATAAACTATATCATGACAATACTCTAAAACATTACCTTCATTTAAGTCCACTAATATTACATCATAACCACTATTTTGGCTTAAAAAGTCTACAAAACCTAAACTTGAAGTGCTTTCTAATGTTTCATCATTAAAATATATAAAATCGTTTTTATCTATCTCTACTGCTTTAACTTTATAATACTTTTCTAGATGTAATTTTAGCAAATATATTAAAGTTGTTGCTCCAGCATGTTCAGTAACATTTTTAATACCAATTATTTTTTGTCCTATCTTACCTCTGGTATTATCAACTGCTCTTTCATTTAACGCAGGCTTTTTAAATCCCCCAATATTGTGATAGTTTGCAACATCTTTATATTGATTTGGATTATCTATTAAGTATTTTATTGTATTAACATCATTTGTAAAATTATATATTCCCATTGATATTAATTGGGAGATATACATTGGTGAATTTACTTTTTCTGAGTCATCTAATAATAAAATAACTTTAGACATATCAAAATTAACAGATAGATTTTGCATGACATTTATATCTTCATACCCTTTGATTGCTGTTATATCTAAAATCATTTTATTATAATAAAATGTTGAAAATTGGGCTATTAAATCATCAACAGAAAATTCTCCATTTATACTTTTTATCACATCTATATTTAAACTAGCTAATAATGATTGATATTTATTAGAAACTATTACATTCATTTTATCTACTCCTTACTTATATTCTATCATCTGAGCCCACAAAACTCTTTGTTACTCCGCTTATTTTATACAATGCTATATTTCCTATTACTGGTAAATTAAATCTGTAAAAGACTTGAATATCGTAATATATTAATCCTTTATTATTCTTATTTTCTTTAAAACAATAATAGTATTTATTACTTTCTTTTGCTTCTTCAACATTTCCATTTAAATCTAAAGCTCCAAACCAACCACTTTCGCATTTACCTGTTGTTGAATATCCTTTTTCTAAAACATAGCCATTTATTATTTTTAATGACTCACTTGTAATACCTTCATATTTTTCTACTATACTAAGCATTCTATTTTTTATTGTGTAGGCTTTATTATAACTTAATACTAGAGTTAGAAAGCAAGCAAATATAAGCATGAAAAATATTATCATTTGAAATGTCCATGTTGATTCACTTACTGCTTTCATTTATTTTCCTCCCTACCTTTGATACATTATTTTTGTTTCGGCTTTTGATTCAAAGTTATATACTTGTTTTACAATCGGTAAATCTAATTGGAAAAATACCACTATTTGATAATATTTTCCAGGAATTGAATCTTCTGTTGCTACAGTATTTCCTAATACTTCTACTAAATAATTATCAAGGCCGCTTGTAGCATCAATTTCTTTAATACATACTGATGCTTCTTGATTTTCGCTTACTTGAGCACCGGTTCTATCAAACCCAGTAAAATCTTCATCACATTTTCCTGTTGTTCTATATGATGTACCTGCAATTAAATCCACTATTTCTTGGTTTAATGATCCACCATCTAAATAATTTCCGCCATTAGATTCCAAGATGTTTACTATTTGATCTTTTATTCCAAATGCATTAGAATTATTAATAGTTAGCGCCATTATTGCTGTAAATAAAAGAATAAATAGTATTACTATTTGAAAAATTGTTGTTACACTCATTGACTCTTTCATTTCTTCACCTACCCTTTAAATGGACAATAAAATATCTTACTTTCATCTCCACTTAATAAATCATCTTTTGTACTTGCACATTTACATCTATTTGCTAATCCGGTTTGATTTTCAGCACTTTCTCTAACTTCTTTTGAACAGTTACAAACGGCTTTATTACACTGTGCATTTTTTTGAAAGTTGGTATCTATCATTGGCCATAAAACACCGAAAAAAAAGGCTGCCAAGATTCCAATAGAAATGGCAACAATCACTGCCAAATTTAATTCTCCTGTAGCCTCTTTCATATTTCACCTCGTTATTAATAATCTACTGCGTTTCCATCTTTATCAATAGTTATTTCTGTGTTGTTTGAATCACCGCAATGACATACATATGTGTCATTATCTCCTTTTGTTACTGTAACTTTTCCATCCCCTTCAGTTGCTGGGCAAATGTTACTACATGTATTTTTCATTAAACCAGTTTTTATTCCTGGCCAAATGAATGCATAAAAGAACGCACCAACCGCTGCTATTGCTACAACAGTAACTACAGTCATATTTAATTCTCCTGTTGCTTCCTTCATATTTTATATCCTCCTTTTTAATATATTTTTATTATAACTTAAAAAAGTGAAAATATCAATTATATTTTCACTTTTTTTACATTTATATCCCCATAAGTTGTATAACTGCTAAAATTAGCAAAATCATTAATCCTATTCCAGTAGTTATCAACATACTCATAGTTTTTCCTTCCATCTTTTCTAAACGATTTTTATATCTTGTTTCACGTGCTTTTTGTTGAAGAGATGAAATTGATCTTGAAAATGTTAAAATTTGTTCTTGTTTTCTTTCTTGACGACCTAAACTTAAACGATATAATAAACGCATCATACGCATTGAATCTCTAACTGGATACTTTCTAGCAAATTCCATATATGGCTCTATTGTATCATCTCCAGAGTTTATCGAGTCAATCATTTCTTGCAAGCCTTCCTTAAAAATTTCTGGTGCTGATGCCATTGATTTTCCAATTGCAACAGGTACTGTATAATGTTGAATTAATATTTCTAAATTCTTTAAATAATGCGGTAACATTGAATCTATATCTGCCATATGTCTTTGATAATATTTTTTGATATCATTGTAAGATGTTTTAAATATAAATATTCCTAATACAAATATTAATAATACTTTTACAGCATTTAAATCTTTTATAAATATGGCAAATGCTATCGTCATCACTATTAAAGCATTTTTAATTCTTTTATTAAATAATATGTCAGGATTTATATTATCTCCGTATTTTGCCCTTACAAGGAAATCCCAGTCTTTTTCTTTTAATTTTAGGAATAATAATTGATTGTCACTAATTAATTGATTTATACTAATTTGACCCGTTATTGTCATAATACCAAATACTATAACTGCCACTATAATTATTTCTATTTGCATTATTCTACCCCCACATCCTCATTATAATACTTTTCTCCACTCATCATGAAGAAGGCATTTATAATTACAATAGCATGGAGAATTACTTGGACATACCAAATATCTAATAATTTAATATAGTTTTCTTCACCAAGCATAAATCTTAAAACTACTACTAATAAATATAGAATTAAACCAAATCTTAGGAATCTACCATGGAAATTATTTCTATCCATTTGGTCTCTATATACTCCTTCAACTAAAGCGTCTATATCAAGTGACATATTTTCTAAGGCTTGTCCTGAATCTCTTGCACCTTCTTTAGTAATTTGTAAGAATAATTGATGCATATTTCTTACCATATAAAATGGATACTTGCTATTAAAATAATCAATTGATTCATCTATGGTACCATTTTGATATGACATTTCAATCATCTTTTTAACATCACTTAGAACAGGATCTTCAAGAATACCTGAGTCTCTGACACCTTCTAATGCTTTTACAAAACTTTGGGTTGTATTAAATTCCATTATTACATTGGTTGTATATGTTTGAATTTGTTCAAATATATATTCGCTATATACTCTTTGCAATCTCAAATATGCTAAATACGGTACGGTAGCTATAGCTATTATGGCATATACTATTGCTATTATAATACTATAAAAGTAAAAATATCCAACTAATGCTGCCAGACCACCAAGTACAATAACTTGGGTTAAATATTGTCTTGGGGTAAATTCTTGGCCTAGTTCTATAGCTTTTTCTCTAACCATTTTAAATGAGTAAGGAGCATATTTTTCATATGCAACTGTCGCTTTACCTGCTACATATTTATATAAATTTTCACCCGGATTTTTTCTTAATAATAATGTTATTATTGCTATAACTAATAAACATACTAACTCCGTTAAATATTTCATATATATACTCCTTTCTTATCTTATAAACTTTCTATTGATTCATTTGTATTATCTTTTTTTGATTTTACAAAATAATCTTCTTTTAGTGTTACTCCTTGTACTCCAAGATAATCAATTAAATATTTACTTGGATTATTAAAACTAAATTTACCATCTAAGCTTTTCTTAAATATAATATTTGATTTTGCTTCATTATTTTCATCTACATAAAATTCTACGACTTCAATTATTTCTCTTTGAAATCTTCCTAATTCTTTACTCATATATCCTTTTACATGAACACCAAGTTGTACATATCTATGGATTGATTTTAAAAATTGATCTATATCTTGACTATTTTCTAACAAACTATATAAACGCATCGGAATATTTAATGCTCTATCTGAGTGAATTGTTGATATAATATTGTGTCCAGATGATATTGAGTTACGCACTGCTGTAACTGCTTCTGCGCTACGTACTTCGGATAATAAGATCCATCTTGGGTTTTGTCTCATACATGTTACTAACACGTCAGAATATGAAGCAATATTATTTGTTTTCATTGCCACAATATCACGGTGAGGAAATATTTTATCTAAGTGAAGCTCAAGTGTATCTTCAATAGTTATTATTTTTTCATTTTCTTTAGTATGACTTGCTAAATATTTAACTAGTTCTGTTTTACCTGAACCAGTTTCTCCACTTACTATGATATTGCAATGACCTTCAACACAAGTCATAAGAAAATCATGTAAATCTTCAGTTACGTATTTTTCATTAATGAGTTTATCTTTGTTCAGACGGATTTTGGCTGGCGTCTTTCTTATAACACAGCAAATACCATTTGTTGCAATTGATTCATGAACAAAGTTAAGACGAAGTTCTGCTGATTCGGCATCCAAAAATGGATGGGCCATATTAAAAGTTTTACCCATTACATTGGAGCATTGAAAAGCAAGCTTTTCCATTAAAGCGTTATTTATTTCAGGGCGTTCTACCCTATATACACCTTTATCAAGAGTTTTTAGCCAAACTTGACCTCCATTTGAATACGAAACATCGGTAATGTTATCTTCTTCCAAAAACTCTTTTAAAGGCCCAAAATCTATTTGTGAAAATACTGCATCATTCACAATTATCACCTCTTTTTATTCGTTATTATTTTGATTTGATTCATCAGGATTTGTAGTTATAGACATACTATCTATTAATGTTTGCAAGTCTTGATTAGTTATTTCTGTTTTAGCATCTTTATCTGTATTATTTTTATTAATTGGCACTGGATATAATTTCATTCCGGATAAAAATTCTACTTTACTTAAGTATACAAACATATCATTTGGTACTGCAAATGCTAAAACTGCTGGTGTTCTTCCAGAGTTAACATCAAATACATTTTGACCTCTTGAATCCTTTACACTTAATACTTCAATATTAGATATAAATTGTTCATATACATATTTATCATTTACTTTTGTAAGTAACCATAAATCTATTTTATCTCCAGGATATATTGAGTTTGCATACGTAGTTGTATTATCTACACTTAACCAGTATATTTTATAGTTTTCAGGTATTAATTCCAAATCTCTTTCTATTAATTTATCCTTTGTAACAACTTGGGAACTATAAAACATTGCCCCTTTTGATATAGCTGTATTATTAGTTACATAATAATTTATTAATTGACTTGCACTTGTTATTATTTTAGCTTTTTTTAATACATCTTTATTTATATCAACATATTCTATATCATCCTTCGTGATCAAAGTACCTGCTGGTATATCTTTTGCTGCAATTGGTACTCTTTGAGGTTTTACGGCCTTATCTAATGTAACTGTGTAAGCAAACCATAATGCAATAACACCCGCAAGTACGCCTAAAATCGTAACAGTGTTACGATTTAAAAGCATTTGTTTTATTTTATTTATCACATTCATCTTATGCACCCATCCTTTGTACTTGACTATCTATTAAAGCAATTAATTCTTGACTAGAATATTGAGTTGATCCAATGTCTGGATTTACTAGATTGTTTTTAGGTATTGGTAAAACAACCATCCCAGAAATATTTTCAGTAAACTTTAAGTACCGATACATATCTGTTTTAACTGCAAATAATAGCCATGCTGGTTTTCTTCCGCTTGTAACATCAAATACATTTTGTCCAGAACTATCTCTTACTGCTAGTACTTCAATATTAGAAATAAATTCTCCAAATACTAATAAACCATTATCTGTAGTTTTAAGCCATAAATCTATTTTATCTCCAGGATAGATTGAATTTGCATAAGTCGTTGTTTCATTTACTTTTAATTGATAAATTGTATATCCTTCCGGAATTTCATCAAATATAGCATTTGGTAGTTCCTTTTTTTCAACTACTTGGGTTGTATAAAACATTCCACCTTTGGGAATAGATGTACCAGTTGCAACATATTTACCTATTAAATTAGTTGTTGTTTGATAAACATCTGCACTCTTTAAGAAATTTTTTCTTACTTTGATATATTCTATATCATCTTTAGTTATTTCTTCAGTTGCAGCAATATCTCTTTTTGCAACTGGTATTCGGGTTGGATTTACTTCTTTAGAAACTCTATAAAGATAAAACCCTACTAAAACTCCTAAGCCTAGTAATATTCCTACTAGAGTTACTGTCGTTTTATTTGTTAAAAACTTTTTAAAAGTATTTTTTACTCCACCCATTTTTATTCCTCCTTTAATTATTCGTCTATGACATTTCCTTCTAGAATTGAATCTATTCTTTCAACCATATCAACAGTTGTTGCATCACCTAACACCGTAAATGTATTAGATTTACTCTTTATTTCAACACTAGCTTTAGGTGGAGCTTCATATACTCCATAGAAGCTCACCGTATATGTAGTGTTTAAAGATGTTGTTTCTGCAAATCTACGAAAGAAACTTTCATAGAATTTTTCTTTATTTATTTTAATTTCTCCATATTTTCTATAATATGAATAATCTACAGCATCAATCATAGATGCTTCTGTTATTTCTTTTATAACATAATAGTCTTGTGTACTAGTAGTTGTTAAATTTTGTACTAACATCATTATAACTACTATTACTATACCAAGAAGTATTAGCCAATATGCCCAGAAAGCATTCTTCATTTAGTCACCCCTATTTCCAAGATGGTCCACCAAGAACAGATTCGTTATATACATATCCGCTCCATAGTGTCCAATAACCACTTGATTCAGTTTCACTCTTTCTTTTTGATTCATTATTTTCAAGACGATTATTTGCTGTTATTGCATCATCATATTTATCAACCAATTCATCAATCAAATCACTATAACAATAAATGTTTTTATATGTCTTTCCATCAATAGTTGCATCATAACATGTTAATGAGTCATTGATATACCCGCCATCTTTTGTATGCTTTTTATTATATTCTTTTATTGTATTGATAACATCTGGTGTCATTTTGATACTAAATGCTAATTCTGAATCATCTCCAGTTTTATCATATACCATTTCATTTACGTCTTCTATTTCTGAAATTGTTTTTTCAGCCTTTTTATTTAGTAGTTTTAGAGATTCTAAATTACTTGTAGTAATCCAGTTATATCCAAATGTTCTATTTGCAGCATGGAAATTGGTTGTAGATATTGTTTTATGTATAATGTTTAGTTCATCTAAATTGATTATACATCCATTACATGCTACTTCACATGAATCTCCTGTGCATTGTTTCCATTCACAACTATCTCCAATACATTCAAATGTACAATTAGGACAATCTTTTGGCTTACATGGAGATTCATAACGGCATGTGTAATTTCCATCAAATGTATTAGCTCCATTATTGTAGGCTACACTATTTTCTTCTCTATCTCCATTGAAATCGATTAAACGACCTGTTCCTTCTTTTTCATCATAAAACTCACCTAAATCTTCAATCATTAATCTAAATACTCCGCCACCAACAGTATTTGTTGATACTGGTAGTCCATTTAGTAATGCTTCAAGTTGAACTTTATTACCTGTGTAATCTCCATTTACAGTTATTTTACCATTTGCTGCTATTTGATAGAAAGCAGTTGGGGTTATATAATCTTGTTTTTTTTCAACTTCTTTTTTTACAAATCTAGCTTGTGATACTGATTCATTTACTACTTTACATCCAGTTGTATCGCAAACAGTGTAAGCCACGGATTTAAATGCTCCACTATGTTTAAGTTCATCTTCGCTAAGAGAAACATAACTATTTCCTGAGACGCAATTATAATAATTATCTGTATTTCCCGTACAAACACTTATTTTTGTTTTAACTTCCGGATTACCGTCTGGAGTAAGATATTGTTTTTCTTTGTATTCATCAGTTGCAATTAAATCATAGTATGGGGTGTAGTTGCTACCATTTTTTCCATGATTTTCATCGTAATAGTATCTTAGTTTTTGCTTAAATAAGAAGTCAGTCGTCCATCCAGTTGTACAATTATTGTAATCAGTTAATATTCTTTGGTATTCTTTTATAGCAGAATTTAGTGTTTTTAAAGCACTATCTCTAAGTGATTTATGATCTACTTCTTTACCATCTGATCCGCTACAACTACAGCATTTACAATCTGCTGCTGTACCAGATGAATAATCAGCAACTAAAGTTTCTCCACTTCTTGTTGTATATTTTGTTTGATTTGCATAATATTTTCCGTTAGTATCATAATAACCGAAAGTCCATGTTTTTGAAACTAAAACTACTGATTTTGATACACTTCCACATGACCATCTTGTATCTTCTTTTGGTGGTTTACATGTTGGACATCCTTCTTCTCCCCCAGAGCATGCCCCATGTGAATCGCTACTTCTTTCATAAGTATAGCTTGTGCTTGCTGCAGCAGCATAGAATGAATAAATATTATATGCATCAACCATTTTTGCAACAGCTTCTTTAATGTCTTTTTCGAATTTTTCCTTGTCTATACTTTTGTCTGTTTTATTTCCACTTGTATAACAAGTTTTTGTACCTTCAATATGACTTGTTAATTTAAAATATCCCCCACATTTAACATCTTTAATTATTGGATTCATTTTAATTTGCGCATAATCCTCTTTACAGAACACATTACAGTAATCATTTGACACGCCACCTGCTGCAGGTGTAAATTGATATGTATTTCCTGCGTCATCTTCATTATCTAAAACACAAGTTTTAATTTTATCTGGCCCTTTTATTGTTGCGATAGCATCGTTTTCATCTTCACTACAGATTGGAGTTTGAAGCTCAGTACTACATGCATTACTACATTTTATTTTACCTGTTATTTCTCCAGTTAAACCGCCTTCATTTTTTTGCATTACATAGAAATTTTGGGCATTTGTTTGACCGGTTGGAATCAAATGAGCACCGACATATTCCAATTTTGGATCATTGTAGTCATAAGTTATCTTATAATTTGTAGTTTTGCAATTTTCTCCTTGCTTTGCCACATCAAATGTTAATCTAATTTTTCCATTTGATCCATTTATATAATTTTTATTAGTGCTTGGAGTTTCTCCATTAACCTTAAAATTACTGCAACTAGAGCATTCTAATTTAAAGTTTTTAATAACGCCCCTTGAAGCATCAAAATTTTCATACGATAATTCTATACTAACTCCTGTATCATGGTTACTTGACTTTGATGTTATTGTTGGTGTTGTACTTAATCCTTTTGTTACTTCATTGGCTTTTGCTAAACCTATATCAAATAATTTTTGAGCAACATTCATTATCTGTGCTATTTTACTATTAGATGTATCATAAACAAATTTGTATTCATTATTAAACCACGAAGGATTATATTTAACTAAATCACTAAAGCTATTCGAATAACTTGATTGTGCTAGCCATTCTCTACCAATATTTACATGAGCTGATGCTATAGCAATTAGTTCACTATTACTGGCTGTACCTTTTCCTTGTCCACCAACACCCATAGCAAATGCTCTTATAGCAATACTTGTTGCAACATAAAAATCTTGATTGGATAAACTTGTATTAACTGTTGGCATACCGGAAAATTCGCTATATCCTTGTTTCATAATTTCTAAAACACCTAATCCAATAGCATTATTTGTCTTATCTTTAGATGCTCCTAAAATATAGTCAATTTTGTATGTAGTATCTGATTGTAAGTGCGGATCAATACAGTATCCTAATATTTTATTGTTAGTTCCCATTTTAGTAATTTCATATGGGATTACAGTTAATCCTCGATTAATAGGTTTTGGAATTGTTAGTCCTTCAATTATTATTTTGTTATTTCCATTTCTATCTACATAATTTGTAAAACCTCTTTTCCAATCTTTTGTGTATTTATCCCCTACCACAAAAGATTCAGCATTAACTCTTGTTGTACAAAATGTTATAACTATTAAAATTAATATTAATAAATTTCTCAATCTTTTCATTTTCATATTATACTTCTCCTACGTTTTTTAATTATTATATATGTTGCACCTCCGGCAACAACAACCAATGTTACTCCCCCAATAATAAATGGAACTTTATGTTCAACAATAAAATCAATCGTTTTTTTATACCATTTATTATTTTTCTTTTCTTCTTCTTTTATTTGTTCCTTTTTTGCAATTTGTTTACGAACTCTTGTAAAAAAGGCATCATATCCAACATCTTCATATGTAACATATCTTTGACATAAATAGTAGTCTGGTACTTCTTTACATATTTCATAAGTTGAATAGTCATTATATCTTGGTAATGAAATGTAAAGTGTTTTTAAAACACTTCCTTCACAACCAGTATTACTTGACGAACGCAACTTAATTGTATAAGTGACCATAGTATCTAGTTCACTCCAATCAAATTTTATATTTCCATTTTGTGAATCACTATAACTAAATATTTTTTTATCATCATTTATATTATTTGTAACTTCAATATATATGTTTTTTGTTAAATTCAAAATATTAACTTGAATATAATCAGTCTTGGCTACAAACTCTTCGTTTTCGATGCCATCTGGAATGTCATATTCATCTTTATTAAGGATTCTTTCTTTGATTTCATAGTTTGCCTTAACGTTTGACGCTTCGTTATTTAATTTAGCTTGTTCTTCATAACTACAAGTCGCTGCTTTTGGAACCGACATCAATATTACGAAAGATAACATAAATAATGATACTTTTCTAAATTTTCCCATTTTGTCACCTACCTATGTCTTAGTTTACCATAAATGCAACTTTTTTTCAATTCCAAATTGCGATATTAATACAAATATGTTATTATTTAATTATTAAGGATAGTGATAGTATTGAAAAAGATTTTTATAGTTATAATTTTTTTGGTTGGCTTAATTATAATCGATGGTTTTTTTATTAATCCTAATGGTTTTAAAATAGCGGAAAAAAAGATTTTTGTTGATAACTTGCCAGAATCCTTCGAAAACTTTAAAATATTACAAATATCAGATTTATTAATTAGTAATAAAAAAGATATTAATAGGCTAAAAAATATTAAAGCAAAAAGCAATGAGAGAAAGCCCGATATTATAGTTTTTACCGGAGATTTAATAAATTCTAAAAACGATTTAACTGATAAAGATATCAATAATATCATTGAAATTTTAAAATCATTAGATTGTAATTTATATAAGTATTCTGTTATTGGTGATAATGATCAAAAAAACATTGATTTATTTAATAAAATTATGAACAATTCTAACTTTAAAATTCTAGATAATGAGTCAACTTATCTTTTTTATAAAGATATTACTCCAATTAAGATTACTGGAATTAATACTGTAAATGTAAAAACAGTAGAAACAAAAGAAGAATTAACACCTGTATTTAATCTAGTACTTATGCATTACCCAGATTACATTGATGATTTATCTTTTGAAAACACGATTGCTCTTTCGGGTCACTCATTAAAAGGAACTATTCGTATCCCATTTTACGGAGGAATTATTAAAAAAGTTGGTGCAAAAAAATATATTGATGACTATTATGAGGTTGGCACAAATAAATTATATGTTTCTGGTGGTATAGGGACTGAAAACATTAAGTTTAGATTTAATAATAAACCAGAAATAAACATTTATAGATTGGAAAAAAAATAACCGAATGGTTATTTTTTTAAAAATATTTTACTATTTTGTAATTAGCATTTAACTTTTCTAATAATTCTTTTGTTTCATATTGTGAAAAACTTTTTTCAAAAGTACTTGCATCCATCAAGAACATATCTGGATAATTTATAAATATTTCTTTATATGTTATAACCCCGAGATTTTTTAAATACTCAATGTTTACTCTCACTAGTTTTTCATGTTTTTTTATTGCTTCTTTTATTTTTTCTGGAGTATTTTCTAAAAATTCGTTAATATCAACTTCTTCAAACCCATATTCTTTTAAAAAATTCATGCTACTCTCCCTTTTTCTACTTCTTTATTATTTGCAAGAATTTCATCAATATTTTCACTTAAATAATCCAAATTATCGCTGAACTCACCGAAGACTTTCATTAAAGTTTCTTTTATTGATAATCCTTCTTTTTCTACCAAAGCTAGCTTTTCATATATTTCGTTTTTTTTATCTTCCATTGCAAATGTTTCCATTACTCTATCGGAAAGTTCTTTTAATTCAATATCTGATATACCTTTAATTTCTTTAGTCATTTCGCTTGTTTGAGATAAAACATATTCATATCCTCTTTTACTAAATAAAAATGATTGATATTTTCCTTTTTCGTTTTTATAAGGAATACCCAAATGTTCTAAATGTGCCATTCTTTTAATAATTGCATCTACATCTTGTTTTAAAAATGAAGGTGTTTGTTTATATGCTTCAAGAAAGCCTAATTCTTTAGCTCTTAAAACTGTCTTTTTTAAGATTTCTGGTTCTATTGTTAAAACTATCCATTCACTTGGTTTTAAATTAATACCATTTTCACTTAAAAGAACTCTATTTTCTGGTTCTGCAAGTTCCAAAGAAATTAAAAATTTTTCTGGTTTTTCCTTTTCTACATCAAACCCTTTTTTCTCTTCATCATAAATGCTTTTTATTTCTTCAAAAGACTTCATATAATCATCCTTTCTAATATGCCATTAATGGTACTTTCTTTGGATCTAATCCACTTATTTGCAATAAATTTATTGTGTTATTTAAACCATTTAAATCATATTTTACTAATACACTAGGCATTAAGCTAATATCTCGTGATTCTTTGCCAATAGCTATTAATTTATCTATTTTTTCTGCTAATTCTTTATCAAGTAACAATTCAATATTTTCTATTAAAATATCTAAATCAATTTCATGACTCTTTAATACTTCTATGTTTTTATTTATTGTTTCTTCATCGTCGCTATTAATTACTTTATCTAATTTTTCTTTATTAATACTATTTAAATTTAAACCAAGATTTTCTAAAAAACTAGTTATAGCATTATTACTATGTTCTTCTACTTTACTTTGTGTTACACTTTCTTCATTATTATCGTTAAATAATGGTTTTACTGCTGAAGCTACATCTTCTTTAGGTTCTTCTTTTTCTTCATGCTCTTCTTCTGGTTCTTCTACATCAGGAATAGCATTTTCACTAATTACACTTTCGAATATATTTTCTAATGAAGATGGTTCTTCGGAATCTAATATAGTTTCTTCTTTAGGTTCTTCTTTTACTTCAGATTTTGATTCCTTTTTAGCTTCCATTAATACTTCTGTTATTGTTTTTCCACTTGTTTGTGAACCACTTTTAAATGATGCATCATATTCATATAAAGCATCTTCTGGGAACATTAATATTTTAGCAGCTTCTCTTTGTTCATCTTCATTAAAATCAAATTTTTCAAGTAAGCTTGTAATTGCATCTCTAGTTATATTGATATTTCCTTCAAGTGCTAGTTCAAAATATTCATTTAATTTTGCTTGATTACTTAATGCTTCATCTTTCCTTATTCCTAATTCTTCTACTTTAGTAATTGCATTATTCATTTCTGTTTCAACAGTTTCTAATTCTTCACTAGCTTTTTTATTTTCAGATACAACTTTTTCAATTGTTTCAGGTAGCATTCTTGTTATTTTTTCATTTATTGATGCTGGATCAAAGTCTATTTGTAATCTATCTAAAACATTAGAAAAATCATCTCTATTTATATTGCTTAAAATAGAAGATAATTTATTTCCTTCTTCTTGTAAGGTTCTTTCTTCATTACTTAATTTTTCGATTTTATTTAAAAGAACTTCTTTTTCATTCTTTGTTCTTTCTCCAGTTTCAATTGCTTCTTGTCTTTCTTTATTCATTTTAGCTAGTATAACACTATCTTCACCACGTAAGTTATATAACTTATCTAGTAATGTTTTAACTTCACTTGATAACATCTTCATTTAATCACGCCCTTTATTATGAATAGATTATAGCAAATATTTTTGTTGTTGTAAAGAGGCTTTTTGTTAATAAATACTTTGTGTTATAAAGAATAAAACATATACAAAGTTGCATATGTTCTATTAAAATTTAAATTAATTATTTTACTGTCTCTAGGTATATTTTATCTTCGAAACTACCTCTTTTTTCATTTTTCTTTTTGGCAACAGTAATTATGTCATCTAGGGATTTATTTTCTAACTTAGCTAAAGATATCATTACTTCAAGCATATCAGCAAGTTCTTCTATTCTATTTTTACCAGTTGATGTTAATACTTCTAAATATTCTTCATATAGTTTCTTTTCTAGTTCTTCTTTATATTCTAAATCACTTAATATTCTAGTAACAGGTGTTTCATTATTTGAACTTATTATTTCTGGAATTTTATCTCGTACTAATTTTTGGTATTGTTTGGGTCGATAACCTATAAATAATTCTTCTTTTTTAGGAATAAAATCATGCTTTAAATATAAATGCTTGGCAGTTAGATTGTTAGACCACACATTTACCATAATAATTTCGGCATTATTTTCTTGACACCAATTCTTGAAATTATCTATTAATAAGGATGCTAATTTCATATTACGATATTCAGGCAAGATAAATAAGGCATCTAGTTTGGCAGATTTCTTACTATTTAGTTCATCTTCTATAATAAATCCGTATAAATATCCCACTATTTTTTCATCTGCATATGCAAAATATAAGTAATTATCATTATATAAGTTTTCATAGTAAGATTTCATTTCAAAATCATTTTTAATATTTTCATCATATTGTTGTTCATCTTTTATTAACATTGTTAAAAATTTGTTTGCAATGCCTACATTTTTTTCATTTGCTTTTTTTAATTCTATCTTCATAATAATCACATTTAAATAATATCATATTTTATAATAAATGCAAAATTATTTTTAACCAAAAAGATCTAAATTCATATACTACCCTAGAGGGAGGAATTATTTTTGAAAAAGAAAATTATTATTGGATTATCTTGCATAATCATATTTGTAGCTTTGATTCTAGCTTTAAAATTTATTAAAAAAGATACAAATGAAAATCTTATTAAAGTTAGATTAGCAGAGGTTACACATAGTTCTTTTTATAGTCCACTTTATATTGCTTTAGAAAAAGGTTATTTCAAAGAGGCCGGCATTGATTTAGAACTTATTTTAACTCCAGGCGCAGATAAAGTTAGTGCTGCCGTGTTATCTGGTGATGTAGAAATTGGTTTTGCCGGAGCTGAATCTGCAATATATGTTTACAAACAAGATGAAAGTGATTATTTACAACTTTTTGCTGGACTTACTAAAAGAGATGGTCAATTTATAGTTTCTAGAAAAGAAATTAAAGATTTTAAATTAGAAGATATATATAATAAAGAAATTTTAGTTGGTAGAAGTACAGGAATGCCTGCATTAAATTTCTTAAATGCTTTAAAGAAAAACAATATTGATACAAATAAAATAAATGTAAATACTGCAGTTGAGTTTTCTGCTTTATCTGGTTCATTTATTGGTGGTGTTGGGGAATTTGTTAACCTTTTTGAACCTAATGCAACGGCTTTAGTTAAACAAGGATATGGTCATGTTGTGGCATCCGTTGGTATGCTTTCTGGTGAAGTTCCATATACAGCATTCTATGCTCGTAAAAGTTATGTAAAGAATAATAAAGATATTGTTAAGAAATTTACTGATGCTATAAATAAAGGTATAAAATATACACTTGATAATGATGCAGAAGTTGTTGCTAAAGATATAATAAATCAATTTCCAGACACAAGTGTTAAAGATTTAGCGGAAATGATAAAAAGATATAAAGAATATGATTGTTGGCTAGATAATCCATATATAAGTGAAGGATTATTTACTAACTTGGAGGATTTTTTAATAGATTTTAATTTATTAGATGAATATGTTCCATACGAAGATTTAGTTAATAATTTCTATGAATAAGATACTTGAAATTAAAAATTTGAGTAAAAATTATCAAACTATAAAAGGAGAAATAAAAGCGATAGATAATATTTCTTTTGCTTTAGATAATGAGGAAGTACTTTGTATCGTTGGTTCAAGTGGTTGTGGAAAATCTACACTTTTAAATATTTTGGCAGGGCTCGATAATAAGACTAGTGGAGAAATAAAAATTAAAGATGGGTGCACTATGGGGTATATGCTTCAAGACGATGCTCTCTTCCCTTGGTTAAATATTTTAGATAATGCTTGTTTGGGTTTAGACATAAAAAAAATAAAGACTAAAAAGAATATAGAATTTGTTAAAAATTTACTTATTAAATATGGTCTTGGAGATTTTTTAGAAAAATATCCTCATGAGTTATCCGGTGGTATGCGCCAGAGAGTAGCCCTAATTAGAACTCTTGCTTTAAAGCCTGATATTTTGATGCTGGATGAGCCGTTTTCGGCTTTAGATTATGTTTCAAGACTATCTGTAAGTGATGATGTTTTAAAAATTATAAAACTCGAAAAAAAGTCAGTTATTATTATAACCCATGATTTAGCAGAAGCAATTAGTGTTGCTGATAGAGTTATTGTTTTATCTAAAAGACCTGCGAAAATTAAAAGTGTTTATGAAATTAATTTAACTAATAAATCTACACCAATAAATAACCGAAAAGCAAAAGAATTTGGTTACTATTACGACCTACTTTGGAAGGATTTAGATAAAAATGTCTAATGAACAAAAAAAATTTTTAAAAAGTATTAAAAGAAGAAAATTAATTGTGGTTATGTCACAAATATTAATTGTTGTAGCATTTTTTGGAATTTGGGAATATTTAGCAAATAAAAATATTATAAATAGTTTTGTCTTTTCAAAACCTAGTAAAATTATAAATACTATTATTAATTTAGGTATCCAAAATAATTTATTTAATCATATTTTTGTTACTTTAGAAGAAGTTTTAATTGCCTTTATTTTAGGTATTGTTCTAGGTTTCTTTGTTGCTATTATTCTTTATGAATTTCCAATGTTATCAAGTATTATGGACCCATTCTTAACTATGATTAATTCACTACCTAAAGTTGCCTTGGGGCCACTTATTATAATTATAGCTGGTGCTAATATAAAAAGTGTTATTATAATGGCTTTACTTATTAACTTAATAATTAGTATAATTACTATTTATAATGGATTTATAAATGTTGATAAGGAAAAATTAAAACTGATCAAGTCATTTGGAGCAAATAAAAGGCAAATACTTTTTAAACTAGTTATACCTAGTTCTTATAATACAATAATTTCTAGTATGAAATTGTGCATATCCATGAGCTTAATCGGTGTAATTATGGGAGAATTTTTAGTAAGTCGTGCTGGTATAGGTTATCTAATTATTTATGGAACACAAGTATTTAACCTAAGTCTTGTTATGGCTGGTATATTAATCCTTTTAATTATTTCTTTCTTGCTATATAAAATTATTACTTTACTTGAGAAAAAGTTAATAAAGGAATTCTAGTAATAGAGTTTCTTTTTAATTATTCAATTTTCTATTTTACACTTATCTTTACAGCTTGATATTAATATATACAGAGAATTAAAAAATATTTTTGTAAACTTTATATTTTATGTTATTTTTTTTATTGTTTTGAAAAAATTATTTTGTTATAATCGAAGGGTGCCCTAAAAAGGAGAGGTTATTAATGAAAATAATAATATTAATTTTTTTCTTATTAATAATTTTATTTTCTACTTTATTTATTATTGTTATTAATGATAGTAATGATAAAGATCATACTAAATATCATGGATTTGATATATTTTATGATACTAATTTAGAAAAACATAGAAAGATTATTAAATTACAAAAAAAGTTATTATTAAAAAAGCAAATGAATTTGTTTTTTAAAAAAGGATTTAGGAAGTGATATAGATGTTATTAAAAATTGCTATTATTGTTATTCTTATAGTTATAAATGTTTTAGCTTTTATTTATATGTATAAGAATGATAATGATGAAATAGATTATGATAAATGGTGTAAGATGCTACAAGATGAAACAAAAAATAATATAGCTACTATAAGAAGAAATGAAGAAAGAATAAATGAATTAAATAGAGAAATTGAAAATCTTATTAACTTAAAGAGTAGATAATGCTATAATATTTTTTGAGTGTGATTATTTATGATTATTGATTTAAATTATAATGATACTGATTTTGAAGATAAAATTATTAATTTACCTAAAGATATTAAAAGTGTTAATGTTTATGGTGATAATATAAATATAACTAATCTTTGTAATATTTTAGAAAATGTTAAAAGTAATGTAGAAATAAAATCTAACTATCAAAAAGAAATTGATGATGAATTTTTAAAACGGAATACTTATCAAGGGTTTAATAGAAGCATACTAAATATGGTTAAAAAGATCTGTAGTGAGAATATAACTAAAAACGATTTTGTAGTGGATATGACTGTGGGTAATGGAAATGATACTTTGTTTTTAGCTAATATTTCTAAGAAGGTATTTGGATTTGATATACAAAATATTGCTATAGAAAATACTAAAAAGTTATTAAAAGAAAATAGTGCTCTAAACTATGAACTTTTCAACATTAGTCATGAGAAAATAAATGATGTTTTGAAAGAATATGAAAAAAATATTAAGCTAATTTTATTTAATTTAGGTTACTTACCCTGTGGAGATAAGTCTATTACTACGAATCACAAGACTACTTTAAATGCAGTAAAAAATAGTTTTAGTATGTTAAGTAGTAATGGATTAATTCTAATTGTATTTTATCCACATCCAGAAGGAAAAACAGAAGCACAAGTAGTTCTAGAATATTTAAAGAAAAATAAACTAGAATATACGATATATAAAAACACACCAAATATGGATGCCCCATATTTGATAGTTATCAACAATTATTAAATTTACAAGAACAAAACTTAAATTTCTAACGAAATTAAAGTATCCATGTTACCTCACGGTAACACTTTTTTTCGTTTCACCGAAACCTTACGTTTCTCATGCAGACCATCTTCGGATGGTCGCCACTCAACTTTTTTATTTCGTTCTTATCTATATTATACTTTCTTCATATTTATTTTTTCTTTCTGCTAAAAAATTATTATAAATATATCTAGTACTTCCAAAAGTTTTTTCATTCAATACATTTTGTAAATCTGTAAGATGAATTCTTAATTTGTATGCTTTGTAAATGTTCATTAAACCACTCTTTCTAGATAATTTAATTACAGCATTTTTTTGGACATATATCAAAACTTTTATTTACAAAAAAAGTATAACTTTCCTAGTATATAAAGAAAAAAAAGTTCGATTATTCCTCGAACTTTTTTGTTATTTACTTAGTTTATATACAAATAATGTATTATCAGCATTGTTTGATGCAAATCCTTTATAAGATTTTGATAAGTTAACAATGCTTTCAAATTTATTACTATAAGTAACTATTCTATTTGAGTAATTTACTATAGTTTTAATACCTTGTTCATTTAAAGCTTTTGTACCTAAAGATATTTTTGTTGCTCCAGTATTTAAGCTACTTACACCTTTATTTATTTGGGTTGATACTTGTGCTAATTTATTCAAACCAACGCTTAATTCATTTAAACTTGTATTTAATAATGTAACTTTTTCTTGCATTTCTTTAACTTCTTCTAATTTTGTTGTTAAAGTATCAAGTAAGGTATTTAAATCTTCTAGATTTGTAATCATTTCTTTTACAGCATCATTATTAGCAACAAGTAATAATTTTAATTCATAAGTTGATTTAACATTTTTTAATTCTTGTTCTTCTGCTACAGTTAGATTTGGATTAAATTTTTTAATTCTTGCAATCATTTCTGTTTCAGTTTCTGTTGGACTCATTTTTTTAACTTTATATGCAGCTTCAACTCGAGGATTGGTTAGTTTAGTAATAGTTGCTTCATTTTTAGCTTGTAAAACTTTTAAATTTGCAAGTGAACCATCGATATCTTTATCTTCCATCATAGTTTTAGCATCAGTTAAAGTTGTAAGCATTTCATCAACACCATCTACTAACTTAATTGTACCATTTGCTATTTTTTCTAAAGATGAGGCTGCAGTTGCTAATTTTTCATTAAAAATACTTGAATTTGTAAGTAATGTGCTTGTTCCATTTGCTAAATCTTTTGTTCCGGCTTCTAATTCATCCATTTTTTCTCCTAGAGTAGAAATTGATGATGTAATTGAATCCAATTTATCAAATATTCCTAAATCTAATTCTGATAAAACTTTTGGAGAAGCCACCATATAAATATCATTTATTTCAAAATCTGTTGTATTATATGTAATTGTAACTTTGTTAAGGCTTTTAAATTCATTAATATCAGTATATTCATAAAGACCTGGAGCACTTATTGCTAGTAAAACATTACGAGTTCCTGTGTGAGTTACTTTACCATTTGTAACTTCAATATCAGTGTTTGTATCACTATCTATCATGGCTCCTAGAGCTACAACATATGGTGTAAATGTATTATTAGTACGAAGTAAAGAGTTGTTAAGTAAAGATATTTCTATTTTAACATTACCACTTTTACCAATCATATCGGTTGCTTTTGTAACTTTTCCATTTAAATAATACTTTGTAACAATATTTAAAGGTTGTTCTTTTTTAGTTGTTCCGGTATAAAATATATCTTTTCCTTTTGCATACCATGTAACAATATTGTTATCTAATGTAAAATCTTCACTTCCATTTACATTTAAAATGTTTGTTAATATGGAATTATCTTTTATTTCTCCATCTGAATCATTTTCTAGATGATTACTAACAGTAGTCTTTTTTATAGTTCCTGTATAATCCATGTTAGTGTAAATACTTTCTGTTTTTGAAGCATTAACACTAAATGGCATTAATGATAGAGCACTAATTGTTAGAACAGAGGCAACTGTTTTTAAATTTTTCATATTTTTTCCTTCTTTCTTATTTTTAATAATAAATTTATCACATACCATTAATAGTGATGGTAATATTAATATAACTACAAGCATTGATATAACGGCTCCTCGTGATAAAAGTTCACATATACTACCTATCATATCTATTTTAGTATAAGCAGAAACTCCGAATGTTGCTGCAAAGAAACATAATGCTGAAGTTATTATTGATGGAACTGTTAAACTTAATGTTTTTAACATGGCTTCTTTTTTATCTTTAATATTTTGTCTTTCTTCCATATATTTGGTTGACATTAAAATTGCATAGTCAATTGTTGCCCCAAGTTGAATTGTTCCTACTACAATTGAGGCTATAAATGGAAGTGTTGTATTAGTGTAAAATGCTACAGACATATTACAGAATATAGCAAATTCTATTGTAAGTATCAAAACTATTGGTAAATTAATTTGTTTTAATACTAAAACCATTATTACAAAAATAACTAGTATTGATGTATAGTTAACCATTCTAAAGTCATGATCTGCAATTGTAACTAAGTCATTCATTAAAGGCCCTTCACCAGCAATGATACTCGATTTATCATATGATTTAACCAGACTATCGATTTTCTCAATTTGACTTGCTAGTTCATCAGATGCAATTTCATATGTTGAGTTTACAATGATAAGTTGATATTTATCATTATCTAGCATTTTGCTTAAGTCACTTGGAAGTAACATAAAAATAGACGGGTCCATAAGTGTAGATGGAGCAAGAACTAAGTCAATACCTTCAATATTTTCTAGGCTGTTTACAAGTTCTTTGACATCATTTGTCTTAACTTTTTTGTCAAGTAATATTATTTCTGGAGAAACAATATTAAATTTTTCTGCTAAATTGGAATTTGCAACATTAAATGCTAAATCTTTTGGTAAAGATTCATCTAGTTTGTAATATACATCATAATTTTTATTACCATAATATGCTGGTATTAATAAAATTAAGAATGCTGCGATAATACCTTTATAATGTTTAGTTGAAAATTCTTGTAACTTTTTAAATTGTGGAAGCAATACTTTGTGTTTTGTTTTATCAATTATTTTATCACCGACCATAAGAAGTGCTGGGAATAAAGTAAGAACACAAATTAAGCCCCATAAAACACCTTTTGCCATAACTATACCAATATCTGTACCAAGTGTTAAATCCATTGTACATAACGCTAGGAAGCCAGCAAATGTTGTAAGTGATGAACCTAATACTGATTGGAAAGTTGCCACGATTGCATTTGCCATGGCATCTTGTTTAGATATTTTAGGGTTATCCAGTTTTGCTTGTTCATACTTATGATATAAGAATATTGAAAAGTCCATTGTAACCCCAAGTTGCAAAACTGCAGTTATTGCTTGTGTTATGTAAGATATTTGTCCTAAGAAAATGTTTGATCCCATGTTGTAAATAATAGCCATACCAATATTTCCAAGTAGGAAAAATGGAATTACATAAGAGTCTGTTGCTACGAATAAAACTGCTAAACAAAGAATAACTGCGATTGTTACATAAGCAAATATTTCTTTATTTGATAAATCCATGGTATCAATTACCATACTTGTCATACTACTAACTTTTGTAGCATCACCTACTACTTCACGAAGGCTTCTTACAGCTTCAATTGTTGTATCTTCACTAGTTGAGCCATCAAATGTTACCATGATAATTGTTTCATTATTCTTATTTAACTTTTCTGTTACTTGAGTTCGTAACATATCAATTGGAATAAGTGTATCAGTTGCATCTGCGATACTAACAACGGCACTTACTCCTTCAATTTTTTTGATATCTTTTTCTAGATCTAATATCTTTTTATTATTAGAACTATCTACCATAACAAAAGCGTAAGCACCTAAACCAAAGTCATCTGTTAGAACGTTTTCACCTTTTATGGTATCTACTGAATCAGGAAGATAAACTAAAATATCATAATTAATCCTCGTATTTACATATCCATAGATAGCTGGTACTAGTAACAAAAAACTTATTACTAATATAAGTACACTATGGCTTGCTATAAACTTTGCAAATTTTTTCATTTTTTCTCACCACGCTATATATACTATGCTAAATAAATATAAATTTCAAAAGCAAAACTTAATTTTTGTATAATATCCAACATAAAGTTGTTTATTGTACTGTATTTATGCCTATTTGTGTTGTTTAACTTTACAAAAGTAGTTTTTGCTATATAATGTAAGTAGGTGGTTAAAATGTCAAAAAAGGTAGATTTAAGGATTATAAAAACCAAAAAGAACCTTTATGAAGGTTTACTTAGTTTGATGAAAGAAAGAACTTTTGAAGAAATTAAAGTTTCTGATATATGTAATGCGGCTTTAACTAATAGGTCAACTTTTTATGACCATTTCTCTGATAAGTATGAATTACTGGATTCATTAATTAGTGACTTAGAAAATGATCTAGTGGAAAAATTAGAAGAAAATATAAATTATACTAATGCTAAAGAATATTATATGCAAATGATTGAAATATTTTTTGATCATATTAGTAACAATATTAACGTTTATTCTTCAATACTTAAGAAAAATAATAATAGTATTGTTATGGATATGGCAAATGATGCAATTTATAGAGATGTGGAAAATCATATTAGAAAAAGTGATAAAATATTAAAAACAGAAATACCTGTAGAAATAATTTCTAAATTTTATGTAAGTGCTGTTATAAATGTTTGCTTAGAATATATTAAATTTCCAAGCAAATATGAAAAAGAGGATATCCTTAAATATTTGGATACCCTACTTCCTGATAAAATATACTAATTAAAATAACTTTCATCCATTAAAGGAATAATATCAATACCAGGTGTCTCATATGGATGATTTTTTTTGATTATTTCTAAAACTTCTTTTACATTTTCAACATTACATATAACTTCTAATTTTGTTTCTTTTACTTTTTCTAATTTTCTTTTTTTACCAATCGTTGGATTAGCTTTATCATTTGGTTTAAATGTTCCAATCACATTAGTTGATACTGAACAGTCTGTATAATTTCCAATGACTCCAGCTTTAGTTTTACAAATTAATTCTCTTAAATTATCAGTATAATTTCTAGGTACCATCACTACTATTTTAACTTTACTTATGTTTATATTCATTATTATCACCATTTATATTATGTTTTTTCTTAATATTTTTATTCTTTCCACTTAAAAGGGCAAGATATCCATTAAATGAACCAATATCTTTTTTTAAGGCTACAATTTTATCTGCTTTTGACATAATTCTTCCTTCTACAAAAAATGTTTTTCTTAAAGAATAATGGCCAATTTTACCTATATCTGTGGATAATTTAATCATATCTTTATATTTTTTTGGTAACTTTTCATACTTTTCTTTGTTGTTAAGTTCCATATCGGTGTCATCTATTCTTCTTACTGCCAAAGGAAACATATGATGAAGTACGCCATCAATTATAACCATGGCTTTATCCTTATTCTCAAAATATTCTGGATACCATGTTATAGCGTTAGTAATTGCTTCGATTGGATGAACAAACCCATGTTTATTTCGCATTATTTTCTTTATATCTATATTTTGCCATGGCAATTCATATAAATCATGAAACATTGCTATTACTACCGCCAGTTCTATATTTATACTTTTTAATGCATGATTTTTTCTTTTTAGTTTAGTTGCTAATTTATATGTAACTATGGCATCACAAAGAATATGGTCACCGAGCGTTTTTATATCATGATGAAAATAAGGATCACTACATCTTTTAGCAAATTCTTCATGAGTTGCAATAGGTTCAATTATCTTCCATAACTTCTTTGTATCATAATTTGATAATTTGTATTGCTTGGCAAATTCTTTGTACTTTAAATAAACCTTATCTTCTTTCATCTTTTTTCTCCGCATTAATATTATAGTACAAATTTATTTTATTAACAATATTTGTTGAGTTTTGCATATATAATTTATTATTTTTGACGTTTTTATAAACTTTAGTTTTTTAATAAATCTTTGGTTGTAGCAACATAATTATGTTAGATTATATATAAAATCAGAAATAACATAAAATTTAGTTAAAACTATATTTATTTAACAGTTTACCATTACATATCGTCAACAAAATAACGTATAATATTATTATTTATTAATATCTCTTCTTTTCTCATTTAACTTTTAGGCATGGTAATTATTTAAAAGTGTCTTTTTAACATACTATATCCTAAGGGGGTTAAATAACTATGAACAATTTGGAAAAAGCACAGAAAAAAGTTAAATGTGCAAAATTGGATGGGCCAATTTATACTTGCATGCCAATTCCTGGACCTACAGGACCTGCTGGTCCTGCTACTATTGAGGTTGGAGAAACTTATACTCTTAATTCCAATCAAAAAGCTAGAGTACAAAATAATGGAACTAATACCAATGTAGTTTTAGATTTTTACATACCTAAAGGTAGCGATGGTAATGGAGATAAAATTTTAGTAGGTAAAACAGAAACTTTAGATGCTAATGCTAGAGCTAGAGTTGAAGATACTTACGATGGCAAAACTCACACAATAGATTTTTATATTCCACAAGGTTTTGATGGAATAAAAGGTGAAAAAGGAGATATTGGACCAACTGGACCTCAAGGACCAAGTTTAATAGAAATGGCGTATTTAGCAAAATTTATTGATAATTTTACTAATGATGGTATTGAAGTTAAAGAATTTGGAAATCTTCCTTTAACGAGGAAAGAAATTGACAATAAAAATATTGTTATGTTGGAAAACGATACAATAAAATTTAGGAAAATTGGACATTTTAAAGTGTCATTTAAAGTTAACGCATATGTTAAAAAAAATGATACTGATTTTGATGCTAATAAAGATTTTGTGGCTTTAGGTTTTAAACCAAAGGATTCTGATAACATTTATATTGGAGCAAGCGCATTTATACCTGATGAAGTATCTAGAGAAATAACCGCAGATGGTATACTTGTTGTTTTAGATACAAATATCGAATATAATCTAGTTAATTTATCAAAACATAGTATATATTTAAAAACACCAGATTTGAAAAATATTAATAGTAATTCTTATTTTGTTAATTCACCAGTTACGATAATTATAGAATATTTAGGAAATTAATTTATATAATTTAGAGAAAGAAGGTATAATTATAAAAAAAATATGCGTATATGCAATATGCAAAAATGAAGAGAATTTTGTAGATAGATGGTATGAATCTGTAAAAGAGGCTGATGGCATATTTGTTCTAGATACTGGATCAACTGATAAAACTAGGGAAAAGTTAAGAAAGCATGGAGTTGTTGTTAAGAAAAAAATAATAAAACCATGGCGCTTTGATGTTGCAAGGAATGAAGCATTAAAAATGATTCCTAATGAATATGATATATGTATTTCTCTAGATTTAGATGAAATAATGGCTCCTGGTTGGAAAGAAGAAATTTTAAAAATTTGGAATGATGATATTGATAGATTAAAATATGTTTATAATTGGTATATTGAAAATGATATTCCAAAGATAAGTTTTTACGCTGATAAAATACATAAAAGAAATGGATGTAAGTGGATATATCCAGTTCATGAAGTACTTAAGTTCGATCATGAAGAAAAGCAAATCTTTACAGATAATATTGTAATTAACCATTATCCAGATAGAGAAAAATCTCGAGCAAATTATTTACCTTTACTTGAGTTATCCGTTAGAGAAAATCCTTTAAATGATAGAAATATGCATTATTTAGGAAGAGAATACATGTATTATGGAAGATGGAATGATGCAATTGATACTTTAATTAAGCATTTAAGATTAGAATCTGCCACATGGAAAGATGAAAGATGTGCATCTATGAGATTCATTTCTAGATGTTATAAAAATTTAAACAGATATGACGAGGCGGAAATGTGGTTATTAAAAGCAATTAAAGAAGCTCCATATTTAAGGGATCCGTATACGGAAATAGCCTTACTTTATTATACCTTAGAAGATTATAAAAATGTTTGTAAATATGTTATTAAAGCTTTAAAAATTAAGAGTAATCCTAAAACGTATATGAATGAAGTTTTTAGTTATGATGAAACATTAAATAATTTACTATCTATAGCTTACTTTAATTTAGGGGATTATAAAAATGCTATTAAGAATGCTAAATTAGCTTTAAAAATAAACCCTAATAATGAAAGAATTAAAAATAATTTAAAAATATTTGAAAGCATACAAAAAGCTGAAGATTAAAAACCTTCAACTTTTTAATTATATTTTGCTAACTTGATATACTTCTACATCAACATTTGTTTCTTGACCAAATAAGTCGATTATAATATTTAATCTATTATTTTCAAGATCGATGTTATCTACTTTACCAGTCATACCACTGAATGGTCCGTCAACAATATTAACAGTATCTCCAACTTGTAATTCTGATTCAACATCTACTCTACTCATACCCATGTTAGCTAGTATTCTATCTATTTCTTGAGGAAGTAATGGAGTGGGTTTTGCTCCTTTTCCACTTGAGCCAATAAATCCAGTTACTCCAGGTGTATTTCTTACAATATACCAAGCTTCATCTGTCATAATCATTTCAACTAAAACATATCCTGGAAACATTTTCTTAACTTTTTCTTTTTTAACTCCATCTTTGACTTCAACTTCAGTTGTTTCTGGAACTATTACACGGAAAATATAATCTTGCATTCCCATTGATTCAGTTCTTGCTTCTAATTTTTCTTTTACTTTATTTTCATGTCCTGAATAAGTATTTACTACATACCAAAGTTTTTCCATTATGCTAACCATCCTTTAACTACTGATAATATTAAGTTCAATAACATAAATAAACAACATAATATTATACAAAATACAATTGTTGAAATTGTGTATTTTAACACATCTTTTGCTGTTGGCCATTTAACTAATTTAAGTTCTTTGTTTACTTTTTTAATATAACTTTCTTTAGGACCTTTACTTACTTTTTTTGTTTTAATATTTTTTTTCTTGGCGTCTTTAGTAACTTTTGTTACTTTTTTTGTTTCTTTCGCTTCTTTTGTCATAGTCTAAAAAACCTCCATTTAAAAAAACACTTTCGTGTTCATTTATAATATAGCATAATAATACCTAAAATGCAAGTAATTTAGGTTAAAAATTTTTAAGTTCTCTTTTTACCTTTTTTCTAATTGACCTAACTTTTCGATAGATTAAATAATAATCTTTCTTTAATGCAAGTGATATGTCTTTACAATTTAATCCGTTTACCATTAATTTATAAATATTTATCTCTTTTTCATTCAGTCTTTGTGTGATTTTATTATTCATTTCTTCTAAATTTTCATTTTCACATAGTATTTCTAAAGGGTCTTTTGCATACTTATTATCACTATTAAAATTATCCATCATGTCTTTTATATATATTATAGAATATTTTTTTCGTTCTTTATATTCCTTAATAATTGTTTTTTTTACTTTTCTTTCAATTATTAAGCTAACATAGGTGTTAAAACTTGCACTTGTTTTGTTACGGTAATTTTCTAACGCATTATGATAAAGTGCAAAACACTCATTATATAAATCTTCAAAAGATATATTTAATACTTTAATAATTGGTACGTACTTTTTAAGAATCAACTTAATTATTATTTCATATTTTTGGTTTAACATATTTTCTGCTTCTTCAACTTTTTCGTGAAAAAGCATTAAAAGTTCTGAATCACTTACTTTATTCATTAGCCCCCATATGATATATAAGAATACTCGCTGCTACTGATGCATTTAGACTTTCAACATTTTGATTCATTGGAATACTTACTAAAACATCACTTTCTTTTTTTACTAGTCTACTTACTCCAGATCCTTCGTTTCCTATAACTAACACTCTTTTAGTGCTATAATCTATTTTTCTAAAGTCTTCTCCTTCCATTGATGCTGCATAAACAAAGTAACCATCTTTTTGAAGTGATTTTATTGTTGCTACTAGATTATTTACCATTATTATTTTTACATAATTTATTGTTCCTACACTTGTTTTTACTACAACATCTGTTACTCCGACACTTCTATCCTTTGGTATTATTATGGATTTTACCCCTACGGCGGCACAAGTTCTAATGATTGCTCCAAAGTTATGAGGATCTTCTAAATGGTCTAATATTAAAACTAAATCGCCTTCTAAATCTTTTAATGTGTAATAATCATAATCAAATGCTTCGATAACTACTCCTTGATGATTATATTCACACATTTTATTTAATAAGTGATTATCAACAAACTCGTACTTTATTTGATTTTCTCCACAATATTTACACACTTCTTTTCTGGATGTAAATACTTTTTTGATTTTCTTTTTATCTAGTTCTTTTAAAACATTCATTCCGTATACACGCATTTTTTATTCCTCCTTTAGCTCATAAATTTATTATAGCACATAGTATACCTTTTGTATATATAATTTTAATTTTAAATTAAAAATGCTCTATTTCCGTTTAAAGATAAAAGAGCATTTGTTATCTTATGGTGCTGAAAGTAAGGCTTGAACTTACGACCTATGCGTTACGAGGGCATTGCTCTACCAACTGAGCTATTTCAGCAACTAATATTATTATACTACAAATATGAAAAATAACAACTTTAATTTTATATTTTTACATGTTAAAATATTGACAGGTGGTATTATGTTTAAAAATACATTAGATAATAAAAGATATTATACTTTAAATTATTTTTTTAAAAAGAAATTTGGCCAAAAAGTATTTAAAGTACCCATAGATATTAATAGTACATGTCCTAATCAAGTTAATGGTGGATGCATTTATTGTTCTAATAAGTCTACTGCAAGTATAAGCGATGGAAACTTGGATATTTTAGAACAATTTGAAAATGGTAAAAAAATCATGGAACAAAAATGGCCAGATAGTTTATATATCCCTTATTTTCAATCTGGCACGAATACATATAATGATAAAAACTTGGTTGAATGTTATGTTGATAAGTTGTTATTATTACCTAAAGTTGTGGGAATAGATATAGCTACTAGACCTGATTGTTTAACAGAAGAATGGTTAGATTATTTAGATGAACTAAATAAAAAAACTTTTTTAATTGTCGAGTTAGGTTTACAAAGTAGCAATAATAATACATTAAATTTTATTAATCGTGGTCATAATAGTGAGGTATTTAAAGATGCTGTAAAAAAATTACATGAAAGAAACATATTTGTTGTTGCACACATTATAAATGGTCTTCCTTATGAAGTTAAAGAAGATATGTTAAATACAATAAAGTTTGTTAATGATTGTGGGATTGATGGAATTAAAATTCATATGCTTTATGTAGCAAAAAATACCCCTTTAGCTAGTATTTATGAAAAAGATAAATTTCATATTCTAACTAAAGAGGAATATATCGATATTGTTTGTGATCAATTAAGACTTTTAAATCAAGATATTGTTATAATGAGAATAACTGGAGACCCAACTTTAGATGAGTTGATTGCTCCGGATTGGCTTATAAAGAAGTTTGTAGTTTTAAATGATATAGATAAAGAAATGGTTAAGAGAAATATTTATCAAGGGGACTTGCTTTAGTCTTCTTTTTTTAATATTTTATAAAATTTATCAATTATTTTTTCTATTACTTCTTCTTTATTTTCTTTTCTAGTTTCTTTTGTCACTTTTAATGAATCGTTATAATTTGTATTTTTATCTTTATTATATATGCTAAAGTAAACTGTGTTATTATCACCAGATAAGTTATGAGGATCTACTCTATTTAGTTTACCTGTTATACCTATTCCATAATTAGAATTGGTAAATTCAGATATTTTTTTACTCATTTCTATGGCAGTTTCTATACTATAAACTGAATATGTATCAATTATATCTTTGGGTACACCCATTTTTATTTTAAATTCATTTGAGTAAGTTACTGCACTAAATTTTAGAATTTCACTAGCTCCAGGGATATTTGTAATGGCATTAGCAAGAGCTCCGCCGGTACAAGATTCCATCGTGGATACAGTTTTATTTTGTTCTGTTAATATTTTTACTATTTCTTCTAATTTCATAATAACCTCAATCAATACTTACTAGTTCATATAGAGTTGTACCTAAACCTAGTCTTTCTGCTTCTTCCACAATATGAATTGCATTTTTATCAAGCATTCTCATCCTTAAAGAGTTTGCACCATTTTCAGTTAAATTCATAATAGTATCATAACAACATTTATCTAATGCAACAGGGTCTAGGGATGCAAATATTCCTATATCTGCAATTTCTGGATCTTTTGGATTATTATCGCAATCACAATCTATTGAAATATTATTGGCAACGTTTATATAAACAATATTTTCAGGATTGAAGAAGTCCACGACAGATTTATCTGCTTCAGCCATACTTTCTAGGAAATCATCTTGTTTAGTTTCTAATTTACAGCATTCATCTAGTACAGTTGTCTTTCCTGCAGAATGAATCCATGCTTTACCATTTTTGGAAGCAACTCCGATTGACATATTCTTTAGAGCTCCGCCGAAGCCAGCCATTATATGGCCTTTAAAATGAGATAACATTAGCATTGAATCATAATTTTTAATATGACTTCCAACATAGTTTATGCCCTTTAAGTGTTTTCCACCATTTATAGGAATTTTAATTTCACCATCCTCATCCATAATATCACATGGAGCTATATCATAAAAACCATGGTCTTTGATAACTTGCCAATGATCACTCGGATTCATTCTTTTTCCAGCATAAGCAGTACAACATTCTACGATTGTACCATTTAATTTATTTACTAAAGCTTTAATTAAATTTGGATTTAAAAAATTATGTCCACCAGGTTCTCCGGTAGAAATCTTAACTGCAACTTTACCTTTTAGTTCGTGATTTAAACTTTCATAAATTTTAATTAAACTTTCACTTGTTATTTCTTTTGTAAAACATACTTTACTTTTCATTATATCAATCCTTTTATATTTATGATAATACAATTTATTGAATATGTCTAGATTGCTTTGTAAGTTATTAATAATGAGTTTATCACGATTCAACAAATAGTTTTAGTTAGAAACTATATTAACATTCATTAAGAATGTTTTTATGGCTAGAGTTAAAGATATAAAAATACACGACTTTGGACATAGTTGCGCTTCTTTATTAATAGATAGTAGTAATATAACTTTAGTTGCTAAATATCTTGGACATACTAAAATTGATGAAACTTTAAATACTTATTCTCGTATGTATCAAAATAGACTCGATACTATTGTTAACATTATCGAACTACAAAATAGCAGATTAAATAATAATGTTATTGAAACAAAATCCATTATGTTATTAGAACATAAAGAAACATTACCTGATTCCGAAAAAGAATCATATGATTATAAAGAATATGAAATAGTTAAATTCAAAGACAAATATGACCTAGTCCTTTAGCGGACTAGGTCTCTTTTTTTATTTATTTTTACTATAATCACTTAATATATTTCTGCATAATTTAATAATTTTATTAAGAAGTTGATTTACTTCTTCTCCGCTTTTTTCATCAAACGCATTATACATTTTAGGAAAGTCAACGCCAATTTCACTAATATATTTGTTACTATTATTATTAATATTTAATGTCACAAATACTCCTTTGTCATCAAGTTCCTTTTGAATTTTTATGTATTCATTAAAATCATCATTTTCTATACCATAATGGAAAATATCATTTCTAACATCTAAATATTTAGCGTTTACAGTGCTAGGATGATCTTTTGGATTTTCAAATTCATCTTTTATTTCATCAAATATTTGTTTATTTTCAGGATTTTTAATCATATCGATATAAAACTCTTTATAATAAGGACTTTTTGTTAATCTACCAAAAAGTTTTAGTGCTTCTTTTAAATGGGCAAGAGTTATTTTAAATAAATATATTTTTATTGAGTCATATTTTTGTTCTTTCAACGATTTAAATAATTGTTGATTTATATTCAAATCGTTATATAATCTGGAAATCAAATAAATTGCAAAACCATATCTATTATCTGTATAATATTTTAATCTTTTAATATTTTTTTCCATAATTTACCTCATCTTTTTAAATTTTCAAAATATTTCTCTAGTTCTTCAGAAAAACATTTTAGCATTTCACTTATTTTTTTATAATAATCATTATCCTTATAATATTTTTTATTCAAATCAATATAATCAAAAATCTTGCCAGATTTAATATTTCTATAGTATGTTTTGTAGTATTCAATTAATGACCTTTTTTCCAAATACTTATATTTGGCTTTAGTATAGTCTTTTCCTGATTCTCTTTTTTTTGAAATTGTACTTTCATATTCTAATATATCTTCGAATTTATATAAATCTATCGGCAGCAAATAATTATTATCATAATCTAATAAATTGTTATTTATTGTACCTATTTGCCTTAATATACAAGCTATACATAGACCACAATGAAAATTTCCTTTAGACTTATTACTAAAATGAATAATTCCAGAATTTTTAGAACATGTCCTAGTTTCATTAGAAATTATTTCAAAATATTCTTTTGGAATTTGTGATATAACTTGAGCTTTTGTTAAATATCTAAAAGGATTTTCAACTTCTACATTAATGCCAAGTTCAGACAGAATTTCATTTATTAAATAAATAGTTTTTTGATTCGTAGTTTTTGTAACACGCCTACTAAAATTAAATTTAGGATTCAAAGACATAATTCCATTCTCATATATTTTTATTTTTTTTATACTATAAAAATCAGCAAATATCAAACAGCAACCTATAAACATTAGTGATCTAGTTCTTTCTGTATAGTGTTGTTCACTATTTAACATAACTTTTTTTACATAAACATTAGCGTTTTTGTTCTTATCTATAATTTTATTATAGATTTTTTGTGCATTTGACGCTTCTATCAAATTTGTTCCAAAAGTTACATAAATGGTTTTATTTCCTTTTTCCGCAACAGTTCCACTTAATGCATCTAACCCACCAGATAGTAAAGATATTGAATTATATTTTACTGATGGTTCTAAAGGTAATCTGCCACTTATAATTTCTTTTTTGTTCAAACACTGTATAAAATTAATATTCCATTCCTCTCCATTAGTCATGTAATTAATCAAGTATTCAAACTTTTTCTTACATTTTTCCAATTTTTCATAGTTTTCAACAGGTATTTCAAGTGATAATTTTTCTTTATTATTAACATCCTCGTCACGTTTCGTATAAAAATCTTTATAACAAATATATGCTATAGTATCAAACATGTCCAAAACTAATGAATTATCATATGAAGTAATATCAAGTAAATTTGAATCATTATAATGAAGAGAATACGGAAAATTTTCATTATCAAAAAATTCAATCATTTATTATTCACCTACTCTCTGTAATTTAGACATAATATTTTTTAAAGCTAAATTCACTTCATCAAAATGATTTTCATTTTCATCTTCAAAATCTATTTCTTCTAATTCTAAATAAATCATAGGCAAAATATTATCATCAGTAAACTGTTCAACTTCGTTTTCATACATTTCTTCTGTCATATCTAACAAATTATCTAAACTATCTTCAAAGGTAAATTGCTTAAAAACATTTGAAACAACATTCTTTATATACTTTGCAATTACATCAACAACAGATAATCCTTCTTTTACTATATCTAATCCGGATATACTTTCTTTAAATGAGGTTTTTAATACTTCATCGTTTTCTATCCCTAAATATTCGCAAAAAACTTCTGATATTTCACCATTAGAATAAGAAGAAATATTGCCACTAAATCCAATTGACGAAAAATCACCAGACTTTATTATTTTAGATAATTTAACTATCCTTTGGATACTTATATTGCATTGATTAGAATATATTTTTTCTTGTAGTGTCTTTCTTGGTTTTGATACCCCTTTTTCTGGATAAAATAAATCTTTTAATAAATTTCCTATTCCTGTACCATTTGAACTTATTGTTCCATTAGAAATATTATTTTCTAAAAGTTTTTTTCCTCTTTGATATTTATTTCTTGTCGAAGATCCCAAAGCTATCACTTCCTTACTACTAAAAAACGCCAATACAAAAACCTATTAAATTAATAAGCCTGTACTAGCGCCTCTTTTTAATTCTCTTTATTAAATAATTCTTCTACAATTAAATCTCTTGAATGTAAGTTATTATTCTTTCCTAACAATAAATTTTCATAAAATTTAATTAAGAAGCTATTATCTTGTTTTATATTTAAATAATTATTAAAATAATTACTTCTTACTAATGCATTTCTATAATAAACTGATTTTTCTTTGAACATAGTGTTATCTACACCATATCCAAGTGATACTAAATACTTTTCTATAAACAATGCTGTAGTTCTAGTATTACCTTCTCTAAAAGGATGTATTTGCCATATGCTTGAAGAAAAGTTAGTTATATTATTAATTACATCAACAATATTCATTTCATCATATTTTTTATTTTTTTCTAATGATATATCATAATCTAATGACTGTTCTAATAATTTACAATCACCATAAGCAACTGAATCATTATTTAAAATTCTTTCATGTTTAGAAAAATCTACCTTTCTAAATTCTCCTGCAAATTCATAAACATCTTTAAATAAATATTTATGGATATATTTTATATAATCTACTGATAATTCAAAATTATCTTCTTCTAATAATTGAACTATTCTAGTAGAAACCAAATCACATTCAAATTCATCTTGAATTGTTTTATCTGTTTTATCTTTTTCCACATAATATTGTTTTAACTCATGTTCTACTTCATAAATTGTTTTTTCACCTGTTACATTTTCTTGTAACAACTTTTCTAAATACTTAGATGGTTTTAAGTTATCAACTTCTTGAAGTCCAATAGCCATATCCCACTCTTGTTGTTTTACATAGTTTTTAGGTGCTTCTGTTTCAATATAATCATTTATACTTGAATCTAATTCTCTCTCGGACATCTTAACACCTCCACTAATAACATTATAGCAAAAAAGTTCCTATTTGTCAGTATTATACAAATATAAAAGGAAATTTTAAAGTGCAATTTCCTAGATTTTATTTCTTTGACAAAGTTAATGAAAAAACATAAATTTTCATTATATTGGTTAAAAATTTTTAACTTATTTTAAATTTGTATACCTAAAAGTGTACCTAAAATTATTTAGTAGTTCTAAAACACTTCTTTCGCTCTCTTCAGAGGGCGATGGGGATTTCTTAGAAAATTTATCATTTTGTCAAATCTTTTGCAAAGAGTTCTTAGTATATAATATGGTCTTACTTAACATTTTCGATATACTCAGACCATAATTGAGCCCTAAATTTATCATTACTATTTTATTGTGATTTGTTATAATTAACATTTAGGTAAGATAAAATTAGTCCTAAATACTTGACTAATACCAATAAATAAGTGATTAATACAATACCTTTTGAAAGGAGATTAATGATGGATTACCTAAATAGATGCCTTCCACTTGGAAGATAAAGATCCATAACTATTATTGATGATAATGTCTCTTGTTTGATTATTGTTATAAATGATGAAGATGGAAATATAACTATTCCAATTATTACTAGCCCAGATATTGCAAATAAAATAATAAACAATTGTAAAGATGATTCTTTAATTGCTATCAAGGGCAAAATAGATGCTGATGAAAATGGTTTAATAATTAGAGCAGAAAAAATATCATTTTTAGGTCATAAGGAAAGAGCCGATTAATTTTGACTCTTATTTATTTAATGAATTTATCTATATCTTCTAATACATAAGCATTTATATTAACTTTCATGGCTTTATCACTTATCAAAGGTTCATTAACAATAAAGCAATAATCAATTCTCCATTTTTTCTTTTCTAAGCCATAATGTTGAATAATATCCGTAATATGAGCTTTGCACCATTCTACTCTTTTCATATGCTTATTATAAAAGTTTTTTTTATTATCAGGATCAAACAAATCATGGTATTCATTATACATTTCATACATATTTCTTGATAATTCAAAATTTTTAACTTCACACACGATAATTCTTTTAAACTTTTTAGAGATAAAAAGTACATCAATATCTCCTAATGTATTCTTATCTGAATCATTAATTTTTATACCATTAATTTTACTAACTTTTTTATATACAATGGAATTTGGAAATGTACACAAATAATTATATACTTTTTCGTTAAAGTCTTCTCCACTTTGTTTATTTATAATACCAAGGTAAGTTTTCATCTTTTTGCTTCTTGCCTTTAATGTAGCGTTATTAATTATTTCGAACAAAAAGTATATCGCATTTAAAAGAGACCTATAACCATAAATAATTTCGTCTTTATAAATAATAAGTGGTTTTCTATTTAATGAAAGTTCCCTATTGTTTCTCCATGGAAATACATCTACATTTCGATATGGTGTAGGCGGATTTAAATAATCTTCTCTTTCAACTTGGGATAAGTATAAAATAATTTTATTTAAAGTATCATCACTAACTTGATTATTTATCTGATCTTTTAGTTCTTTTATAGTCGTTGAATACAATGTGTTAAAATCACCATTTTTATCCTCGGCTATTTCCAACAATGATACAGTTACTTCTGTAAAATCTTTAAATGTAAATCCAAATTCATCTTCAAAAGCTTCTTCAAACCCAGGAATATCTTTTTTCTCAGTTTCATATTGCGATATCATTTTTCGTTTATCTTTTGCTCTGGCTCCCATCCTACCCATCTTTGCATTTTTAAAAGAATGGTTTACTCTTATCAAGAAATCTTTGTTGTACCCTAATCGATTAGAATTTAATAAGGTTAATGTATTATCAGCCATTTTATAGTTGTAAATATCACATGTATATGCATAATCAATTATTTTGGAAGCTTCTGTTAAAATATATTCAATTTCATATAGTGAAATATCATCGGTTCCATCTATTTTTATTGATGCAACTAATTCTATGATAAATTTTAATGCGACTGAAGTTCGGCTCAAATCATTTATCTTTTCATCTATCTCTTTTTTTCTATCAGGATAACATACTACATCGCTAGCATAATTTGCTTGTCTTATTAATAATGATGATAAATTTTTTTCAAACTCTAGATATAAAAAATCTATTAACTGACGCTTATTATACTTTTTAATTTTCTTCAGAATATTATTGTATAGATGTCCAACGATATCATTTAAAATTTTATAATCTTCTATTTTCCCATAAGGTATTTTTTTAACATCTTTTAAATATAGTCCTACATCATCTATTATCAAATTTGAAATAGCATTACTAACACGTAAAACACATTCATCTTCAAAAGGAAGCATATACCCATCATCATTAGAATTCATAATGATTATTTTCTTTTTATACTTATTACTAAAAATCTGATTAATCAACTCACTTGGATACTTAATTTGATAGATTTCACATATTCTCTTTACTATATTAGATATAAAATCTTTTTCTTTATCATTTTCAGTGGATTCGAAATACCTTAAAGAGTTTTTTTCAAAAGTAATATCTAACTGTCTACTATTAATATTGAATAATATTTTACCAACTTCGCTATCTTTATCATAATGTGTAATATATATTGATGGATCACAATGAATATTAATTTTAAACACTCCATTCAAATCTTTAAATAATGTTGAAAATTGATTTAACCAATATGAAATCATATCTATAATTGGATTTGTTATATGATAAGAATTATTATCAATATTTTCTTCGCTTAAAACCCATATATTAAATCTGTTAAATTCGAGTAAATTATTTAATTGATGCTTATAAAACAATCCCGGAGCAAAATAAATATCATCTTCTTTTTTCATCACTTCTAACAATGATGTTCTGTTAAAAAGAGCTAAGTGATAACCATTTTTAATATATGATTTTAAAATATAGTCACTACTATATTCGCCAATAAAAAATAAAGATGCTTCTTTTGAATCACATTCATCACCTAAATAGAATGATTTATCTATCTCAGAAAAAAGAGCAACAAAATTTAATTCAGTGAATAAATTCTTTTGATAATGCTTTAATCTATTTCTAGCAACAATATATTTATATAAAAACATATTTTCTTCAAATTCATTAATACATATCGCCGTTAACTCGTATGGAGAAAGCATTAGTAAATTTTTGTTAGATTTTAAATACACAGCGCATATAGTATTTCTCCCTATAGTGGTTGGAGTAATGATTGATACAATTTTGTCTTCTTTAAAGCCATGTTTTAATAATTGCTTTTTGACATTTTTTATTCTATTACTAATATAATTATTATTTATTGAATATTTATATTCTTTGTTAGTTTCATAATCTTTTCCATCATCAAATAATACAATATTGTAAAAAGCTATATCATTGCCACATAAATATATAGATTCGTCAACTATATTATTACTTTCAAGTTCCAATTCAAATTGTTTACTATCTAATAATTGAAATCCCATACGTGCAAAATCTCTATGCAAGTCATTCAAAAGTAAAAGATTATAATCTTTGAGAACATCAATTTTATAAGTCATAAAAAACTTTATTATCATATCCATTAATAACATAATAATAATAGTGCAATCTACCAAAACAAATTTCTCACCATATCTAACAAATGGTCTACGATAAAACTTTTGATTATCGAAATCATCTATTTCATCAATACTTATTTCTCCAAATTCAATAACAAGTTGTTCATATTGTTCTCCAAATAATTCAACCATATCTTTTTTACTAAAAGCCACTGTTTCTTTACTGGATTTAAGAACGTTAACTGAAGGTATTTTAATATCAATATCTTTATTAAAAGATTTTAAATTATTAAGTTTAATATTTAATGAATTATAAACAAACTCGGATACATTTAGTAAACCCTTAACAATAATATTAAACTTTCTATAATCATCATTTGGAAAGTCATCTTTATGGACACCTAATACTTTTAACATATGATCTAAATAATGTGGAGCTAACGTGTTAGCTCCCATAAACAAATGATAATTTCCATAATAAATGACAGGTAATGCAAAAGGAAATTCAGGAGGATCTATCATATTTTTTCTATTAAGATTAGAAAATTCTTTAATAAAGTACTCAAGCTTATTACGACTCATGATATTTTCGCTCTTAAAATCATCATACTTCAATGATAGAGCCGTACTTATAATTGCTTGAAAAATAACCGATTTACTTTGATTTTCAGGAATTAAAATTAATCCAGATATTTGTGATAAGAAATCAATCATATTATAATTTTTTAATTCTTCCCTTAAACGTTTTATTACTTTGGCATCCCCTTTATTTAATTTTTCCATATTATTAAAAACTAATTCTGGATTCATGATATTCCTCCTAACTAAAAAAGAGCATATTCCATCTTAAAAATGAAACACACTCTATTATTTATATATATTATACCACCAAATTAGAATTTGTTGTTAGATATACTGAAAAATTTATCAAAGAATTCTAATAGTTTATCTATAACTTTATTTTTCTTTTCTTGTCTATCATTGTTAGGAGTAAACATACTCATTGGAGGAAGTATTGTTGATACATCTGTACCATTAGTTTCTACTCTTCCCTGTTCAAATGATTTTTGAATAAAGTTATATGTTTCTTCTTTATTAAGATTTTCTTCAGCAATTATCTTATCTAGCTCTTCTTTCTTTTTACTATTCATAAATGTTTCAAAATCAACATATACATTCGAATCTTGGTCTAAAGAATCAATAAATGCCATAATTAAGTCTTTTTTATTTCTTAAATCTGGGCTAGCCATTATAGCTTTTTGAATATTTACAAGTATTTCTTTATCTTCCATATTTGAGTCATGGTACTTTTTAACTAATGCCAAAATATAATCAATATTAACTTCAATTGACTTAATTAATTCCATTTCAAATACCACATCTTCTGTAACATCCGTTTTTTCTCTTTTTGCTTTATTTCTGAATTCATTATAAAGTTCTATGTAGATGCTGTGATAATCCTGTTTATCTCTTTCATTGATTAATTCTTCATTTTTGAATTCATCGAATGATGATAAGATGTTAGTAACTTTTAATATAGCACCATATAGTTTTATAAATTCTTTTTGTTCTGTTTCGCTTTGCATTAATTCCCCTGGTGCAAATTTTGAAGTTAACTTTTCAACTAAAGATTTATATCCTTCAAAGGTTTTACCATTTTCATCTTTATATCCATAGTAGTAATCTTTATATGATTTTAAAAGTACAATACCATGTGCATTTTCATCACCAAATTTAGCAAGTGCTTCATTAAGTCTATTTTCTAAGTTTCTAAATGAGACTATATTGCCATATGTTTTAACACTATTTAAAATTCTATTTGTTCTTGAAAATGCTTGAATTAATCCATGCCATTTTAGATTTTTGTCAACCCATAATGTATTTAATGTTTTAGCATCAAATCCTGTTAAAAACATATTAGCTACAATTAATATATCTATTTCTCTATTTTTCATTCTTAATGAAACATCTTTATAATAGTTTTGGAATTTTTCTGATGATGTATCATAACTTGTTCCAAACATGTTGTTATAATCTTTGATTGCATTTTCAAGAAATGTTCTATCATCTTTATTAAGTGCTTCGGTTGATTCTGAGTTTTCATCAATTACTCCATCTTCTCCATTAACACCATAAGAGTATATTAAAGCAACTTTTAGATTACTATTCTTAAAATCTAATTGTTTTTTAAATTCTGAGTAATATTCTTTAGCCATTTTAATATTTGATACTGCAAATATAGAGTTAAAACCATTAATATTCTTTTTTGATTTAATTTCTACTGTATTTTGTCTTTTAGCTACGTCTATAATATTGTCTAGAGTTGAATAAATATAACTTTCAGATGTCTTTGTCTTTATTGAAAAATGATCTATTATGTAATTTGTAATTAAAAATATACGATTTTGGTTATCATATAATTTTTCTTCATCTATGTTATATATTTTTTCATCTTTTACATCATCTGATATATCTACTCTGCCAACATATTCATATGATTAGCGCCTATTAGGAAAACACACTGTCAAAGGGGTTTGTAGCGGGGGTTAGCCCGCTACTGCGGTATCTTCCGTAGTGTTGATTTCAATGTACTCGGCAATCTTGCGGAGCTCGTCA